>UMCH01031774.1_pt1 | contig 25938 bp, 19 predicted proteins | sample 1964201 | NCBI WGS metagenome assembly UMCH01 (sample SAMEA4835965, study PRJEB28245) | human gut metagenome | biome: gut microbiome; material: fecal sample | place: Denmark | collected 2008 | reverse complement strand
CGTTAGGTTTGATACGGTAAGTCTTAGCAACACTTAACCAAAAAGGAAGATGTTTTTTGATAAGTCCTCCACATATTACTGCATGCTGGTATCAGATACAGGTCGAATGGGAGGGAGCGGTATGTCTAGACGAAACACGGTTTAGAAAATATGTGCATTTTGAAAACTTATGAAATATTGCCATTTGGAACCGGAGTATGAGGAATATATTGTGCTTATTTTGCATTGACGCAGAGCACGGCGCAGGAGTACACTAAGGGCACAGCAAAGGAGCTGAACCACAGTAATTGTGGTTCGGCTCCTTTTTGCTTTTTTGCAAAAAAACGATGCATTTGCTGGCAGATGCTATTTTACGATGGGATAGAAAGGAAGTTATCTAACTTGGTTTTTCAATATGCAGACAGAATGGAGAAGGTGAAGCCTTCGCCGATCCGGGAGCTTCTTCCCTTGGCATCCAAGCCGGGCGTAATCACCTTTGCGGGAGGCTGGCCCACTACGGAAACTTTCCCGCTTGACGCCATCAAGGCCTGTGCAGACCGGGCGTTAGACAAATATAAGACGCAAGCCCTGCAGTATGGACCTACGGAGGGAATTGCACCGTTGAGAGAGTGCATTGCCCAGCGCATGAAAAGCTATGGCGTGGAAAATGCGGCCGCGGAGGACATCATGATCACCAGTGGCTCGCAGCAGGGAATTGAATATGCCGCAAAGCTGCTGATCAATCCGGGTGATGTGGTCATCTGTGAAAATCCAACTTACACCGGCGCCATCGGAGCGTTTAACCAGTACAGTCCCCAATATGTGCCCATTGAGATGGACCATGACGGCATGAAAATAGATGCACTGAAAAAGGCGCTGCAGGAAAATCCAAATGCCCGGATGATCTATACCATTCCTGATTTCCAGAACCCCACCGGCATCACCATGAGCTTGGAGCGCCGGTATCAGATGCTGGCCCTGGCGGAAAAGTACGGTGTCCCCATTGTGGAAGACAGTCCTTACTATGAGATCTATTTTGGCGGCGAGCGCATCCCACCGCTGCGGGCGCTGGACCGTAAAGGTGTGGTCATCTATCTGGGCAGCTTTTCAAAGACCTTTTGCCCGGGTCTGCGGCTGGGGTGGATCCTTGCCCCGCATGAGGTCATCCGCAAGTTCCACCTGATCAAGCAGGGAGCCGATCTACAGGTGAACAGCCTGGCACAGTATATTCTCTATCACTTCCTCACCGATTATGATTTTGATGATCAGTGCAGCAAGGTGCGCAAAGTGTATGAGCGTCACCGGGAGAGCATGATCGGCACGATGGAAACGGAGTTTCCTGATACCGTTTCCTTTACGCGGCCCCGGGGCGGTATGTTTGTCTGGGCGACACTGCCTGAAGGGGTCAAGTCCAACGAGGTCTTTTTCAAGGCGGTGGGACAGAAGGTGGCGTTTGTACCCGGCGACGGCTTTTTCCCCAATGGCGGCGATGACCGTCACATCCGTCTTTCCTATGGCATCCCGACGGAGGAAAATATCGTTGAGGGAATCAAACGTCTGGGAAAGGTTCTGCGGGAGCTGTAACAGAGCAGAGAGGTGACCCCGCAGTCCATGCAGCTGTGAGATTGTGAAATGTATAATATGAGGAGGAACGTTATGAAAACTACAACGAAGAAACGTAAGACCATCTCGCTTCCCATCAAGATGATGGTTGGCATGATTCTGGGTCTGGCTGTTGGTATGGTCGTGGGGCCGTCTATCGCAGTCATCAAGCCTTTGGGCACCGCATTTATCAACCTGCTGAAGATGTCCATGGTGCCTGTGGTGTTTTTCTCCATCACGCTGAGCATCGCCACCGTCGATGATCTCAAGAGCTTTGGCCGCTTTGGCATCAAGACCTTTATCGCCTATGTGGTCACGACCGTCATTGCCGCGGCAGTTGCGATTTTCTACGGCTTCCTCATCAAGCCGGGCGCGGGATTCGCCGGAAACATTTCGGGCGGAGCCGTTGAGCGAGAGATGCCCACCTTGGCCGATACGCTGCTGGGCATTATCCCCACCAACATCATCCAGTCTCTGGCGGATGGCAACCTGGTTTCCATTATTTTCTTCTGCATCCTCTTTGGCATCGGTATTGCCATGCTGAGCGAAGAGCGTAAAAAGCCTGCGGTGGATTTCTTCCAGGGCTGTCTGGACGCGGTCATGAAGATGATCAACATTTGCCTCAACTATGCGCCTATCGGCGTGTTTGCTCTCATGGCCTCCATGGCCGGACAGTATGGCAGAGAAATTTTCTCCACCCTAGGCCGCTTCCTCATCACCGATTACGCTGGTTTCTTGACCCAGATGATCGTGGTGTACGGCATCATTCTGGCGGTGACCTGCCGCATCAACGTCTTCAAGTTCTTCGCGCGAGCCAAGGCGGCGCTGATCTCCGCCTTTACCACCACCTCCTCTGCGGCAACCGTGCCTATTGAAATTGAGATGTGCGAAAGCCACCTGGGCGTGTCTAAGAAGCTGGGCGGTTTCTGCTTCCCGTTTGGCTCCACTGTCAACCAGAACGGTACCGCGATCAACGTGGCGACCTGCGTGCTGTTCTCTGCACAGGTCTATGGCATTGAGTTCAGCTTTGCCGAGTTGATCACCATCATCGGTCTGGCGCTTATTTCCTCCATCGGCTGTGCCGGCGTGCCTGCGGGCGGAACCATCTTCACGCTGATGATCCTTGGACAGTTCGGTATCCCCACGGACGCGTTCGGACTGATCGTCGCCTCCTATACCTTGGTGGATGTGATGTCTACTACCATGAACATCTGCGGCGATATGGTTTGCGCCATAGTGGTTTGTAAGTCAGAAAATGTCTTGGACGAAAGCGTCTGGGCTTCCAACTATGATCCCGAGAAAGCAACGCTTGCAAGGGCTTGAGCGAAAGATCCCAAAACGAACAGAACAAATACTGTGGGCAGGCGAAAGAGCCTGCCCACAGCTTGCACGCTTTAGAGAAAGGAAGAGACGATCCATGAAAGTACTGATCGCACAGGATATCGTTCATGAAGGAAAACAGTATCTTTTGGACTGCGGCTACCAGGTAGTGGTATCTCCGGGCTTTGATGTAGAGACGCTCAAAGAGCAGATCCAAGGCTGCGATGGTGTAATCGTCCGATATGCGCCTTTCCCGGCAGAGGTGATGGAGGCAGCAGACCGGCTGAAGGTCATTGCCCGTTTCGGGATCGGCGTGGACAACATTGATGTGGAGGCGGCAACGCGCCTGGGGATTCAAGTCACCAATACCCCTCACGCAAACTCCAACGCAGTGGCAGAGCACACAGTGGCTATGATCGCAGCCCTGTGCAAGAAGTTGCTCATCTGTGATGAAGAAACCCGAGCGGGCCGGTTTGAGCAATGCCGAACCGGTTACCACTTCGGAGACATGGAAGGGGCCACGGTTGGCGTGGTGGGCATGGGGCAAATCGGACGCCTGGTGGCAAAAAAGCTGCACTACGGCTTTGGGATGCACGTGCTGGGCTATATGCGCCATCCCAGGGAGGTGCCCGATTATATCACTCCGGCCACCCTGAAAGAGCTGTACGAGCGCTCGGACGTGGTCACGCTTCATGTTCCGAACCTGCCGGAAAACCGGAATATGGTAGGCCGCGGGGCGTTCGAAAAAATGAAGAACTCCTGTATTTTTATTAATACGGCCCGGGGCGGCGTGGTCGACGAGAAGGCGCTTGTGTGGGCGTTGCAGACCGGGCAGATCGCATCGGCAGGACTGGATACGTTTGTGCAGGAGCCGCTGCCGGCGGACAGCCCTCTAACCACTCTGCCGAACGTGTTGCTTACTCCCCATTCGGCGGCGCTTTCCGACCAGGCCAATGTCCACATGGCGATCCATGCGGCCCAAGGAGTGGATGAGGTGCTCTCAGGCAGGATGGTAACCTGGCCGGTCAATCACATCTGAGAAAAAATGCAAAGTGGTCCACGACAGGCATTTGAACCTGCCGGGGCCCGCTTGTATTTTGCGTGTATAGTTAAAAGGATTTATAGAGTGGCTGTCAGTATCAGGCCCCGTACGGAGATAGTAACGATGGACAGCGCCGTGGTATATGCCACACATTTGGCGGCGGCCAGCTCACCGATATGGTATTTGGTAGCCAGCAGAGCAGTGGTGCTGCCGGCCGGCATAGAGGAACGAAGTGGTTCACAGGGCTGTTCGCCTGTATGAGACGGCAGACAGCAAAGACCAACAGTGGAATGCCGATCAAACGGACGAACATAAAATATATTTGATGTCTGCCTACAAAATGATTTAGATTCACACCAATCAAAATCATAGCGCCAAATTGATCATGTGGTCTGTCGCGTTCTGCACCAGCCGGTTGAATCCCGGACGGTCGAAGATTGTATCTGAGGCCCTATCGTCACAGTAGCAGTCGTCGTAGAGCGTCCAGCCCTGTTCCCGTATATACCGGGCGAGATGTCCTTTTGATTTTCGATTGAGATAGACTCACCGGCGTGTTTGTCGTCCCGGCTCAGTCTAGCATAGATTCCAACACTGTATAGTTCCTGCATTTTCTTCTTTAACCTCCCGAAACGCTGTGCGTATCACAATCAGAAATCCTGATTGTATTATGCCACTGCAGCGCTGATGACTCTACTAGGTAAAGTGCTGGAATTCTCTTTACTTGTTCTGTTGTTTCAATCGTGAGTGCGTCCGGCAGGTCGCACAGCTCCAAACCTTCAGCAAAAGAGCTCTGGACATAGTAGTTGGTCCCATCCTCCATGAGAATATCCGCATGGTCGGGGACTGGCAATCTTTTGGGGCTGGACGGTAGAACATCCTTTTTCTGCTTCTTCTATTTTTTCATATCCCAATTTCCACTGCAATCGCCGTGTGTAGCACAGCGGCCCGCCGCCGTCGAGGAGTCAGCTTCGCCTCGCTGCGCTTAAAAATGGTGTTATGCCGTACTGGGAAGTAACCGAGGCGACAAGGCGCACTTTGCCAAATGGGTTTGACTGGTTCCAATTCTGTTTACATGACATGCTCCTTCCTACCGGTGGGAGAACGGACGGAGGGAAAAAGAGCCGAATGACGGAAAAAATCTTCCCATACCGACATCACAGAAACCCACGCGGATTTCTGTGATCATACGGAATTGGGAAGACTTCGCTTCATCAGCGGCTCCACAGCACAGATATTCTATTTGGTTGTATTTAGTATCAGGAACGGGTGTTCGAGTCAAGGCTCAGGGTGAAAAAAGTGTTCGTGCTGGCGTAAAATTTGCGGAGGGACAGGCGCGAGACTGGGATTTTAGGGAAAGAGCAAGCACAGCAAGGGCATTTACACTTGCAGGAAATCGGTGCTGGCCATACCGAAAAAAGGGTGCTCCGGGCTGTCTACCAAAGCACAATTTTTCTGTTTTGAAATAGTCCCCAACCCTTTGCTGAGTAGGAAGAACTCACTGCACACTTAGACGGTTGCCAGACGCATATACAGCAGGGGATAAGGATCCCCCTGTTCGTCAAGGTCTGTCCATTTGTAAACCTGAAAGCCCATGTGTTCATAAAAGCCTTTGGCTTGTGGGTTTTGCTCATTGACGGCTAACCGTTCCACGGCGTAGTTGTCAATCCCGTATTGAATCAGGCGTTTCCCCAGCCCTTTTCCTCGTTCTTCCGGTGCAACGAACAGCATTTCTAGCGAGCCGTCTTCAACCCCCATAAAGGCCACGGCGCGCCCTGCCTCATTTTCTGCAATCAGCAAGTGAGCAATCCCATTCAACGCCTGCGGGACATATTCTTTGATGCGCTTGATTTCATCGGCTGACAGGAACAGGTGGGTAGCCCGCACAGAGCCTTCCCATACTTCCAGTAACTGATTGATTAAGTTCGGTGTTCGGTCTTTTGCTTCTGTAATTTTCATAGTTCTTTCCTCAACAATCATCTTGAACGAGGTACTTTTATACTAGTGGTTTTTAATTATACAATGATAGGCAAGTAATGCGCAACTTTTTGAGCAATCCGGCTATAATGTCCGCTCAAATCTTACCGCCGCTTTTTTAGCCATTCCCGAATGGGAAGGTGCTGCGGGAATATCTTTTCACACTGACCACAGCGGATACAGTCGCTTGCGCTTCCAAACTGTTCCGAGAAACATGATCCGTGCCGTCAATGTCTTTGTTTCCAGAGCCCACATATCCGCATTATAGAGGGCAAAGTATTTCGGGATGGCGATGTTTCTCGGGCACTTATTGATAAAGTAGGCGAAGTCTGTGCAAGGAATGGCGATGCTGCCATTGATAATATCCGCTGCTTTTTGAACCAGCACATATTCTTTCACGGTAAAAGGTGAAAATCCTCATATACCGTCACCGGTAAAATGGACTGCGTTAGAAAAACTCTGACGGTCAGCATATTCTTCAAGCAGCTTCTTCTAGAATAAGATTTGTCAAGGGTAGGTTATCTGTTGAAAATACAGTTGCATTTCAAATTTTTCTTTGAGGATAGCAGGCACAATGTTTGAATCTTTGACAAAACGATGCCATGTTGCGGATAGGGATAACTGGATGTATACGATATTTCCTTGTGGGAAGTCAAAAACGGAAAGGAAACAAAGAATACCAGCCTGAACGGAAAGACCATCAGTCTTACGAGTCCTTACACTCCAGCAAAGGGTGAGCGGACCGGAAATCTGTATTGCGAATTGTCAAGTCAAGTGCAACAAAGAGCCAAAGAAGATTTGCGGTTTCTGTGAATGTTGCGGGTAAGGTGCAGAGGATTACCAAGTCCAGTTACCATGCAGACTGGAAGGCAGTTATCCTCCAGATGACCCAGCTGGGTATTTTCAGCGTGGGCTACGATGCTAAACACCAGCCTTCACCGACATTAGCAATCACTAGGCAGAGAACAATATCCTCTTTGCTGTCAGCCGTGAACTGCTGAATGGCACCAGTGCCACTACCTTCAGCCCTAACACCGGCATGACCAGAGGAATGTTCGTGACTGCCCTCGGATGGATGGCTGGAATCAATCCCGACAGCTACCAGAGTGGAAAGTTCACCGATAGCCGCTTAGCCGCTGACCAGGTTCTCCTGGGCAATCTTCCACAGGGAGTCGCCCTTCTGCACCTTGTGCTCGACCGCCGCAGCTGGGAAATCCAGGGACAGCGACAGGACGGCTGCCATGGAAAAAACTCCGATTTTCTTTGAGTGTTTCATGATGGTGCTCTCCTTTGAAATATTGCTTGGCGGGTGTTCCTCGTCTTTGTGCCTGCATCATAAAGAAAAGAAGATTCCGTGAAAAGTACGCACAATGTCGTGGCATAGGTACCGCTTGGTAACAAATGGACGGTTACCAAGCGGTAATGAATTTGCGTTTCAAGGGTTTGCCGGACCGGACTTTTAAAAAAGTTTTGATCCGATTTGTCCGAAGCACCTTGACAGGCTGACGGATACTGTCTTAACAATTTAATTGTTGAGTAACATGTGGGGAGGAATATCAAAATGGCTATTGTGGCAAAAGGACTCCCGGCCTCTCCAGTGGAGACCGCGCTGCCCCTTATCTGCAGCAAGTGGAAGGTGCTGATTGTACGGAATCTGCTCACAGGAACCAAGCGATTCGGGGAGCTCTTGAGATCTGTGGAAAATGTCAGCCAGAAGGTGCTCATCGCCCAACTGCGGGAGACGGAGGAGGACGGCCTGGTGGATCGACAGGGCCTACCCGGAGGTGCTACCCCGTGTGGAATACACGTTTACAGAACTGGGGTGAAGCCTATAAATCAAAAAACTCAGATCATTATTTTTCCAACCCCAACGATTCATAATGCAAAGCAGTGGTGCGCCTCTGGCCTTAGTTGCACCCCCTACTTTACAATATCGAGATGGATGAACAAAGTTTTACAATTCCGACAGTCCATCCCAGATGTTGGATGCAGTTAAGATCGGCTGTCACAATTTACCCGGAAACAGCCTATGATCCCGTCAAGAAACTGTGAATTTTATGACAGTATTAGAATTAGAGGTTTCTTTGGAAGCAGGTTTTCCTGTATAATAAAAAAAGATTGATGGAGGTGGTGGGGTTGCTCTGGAAAAAGCGAAAAGCATTGAGGGAACAGTTTGGCCGCAGCCAGATCATCATCGGAGAGAAAATCCGGGAGGCATTGGCATCCGTGGTTCCCATCACCGTTATTGTGTTGGTGCTGAGCTTCACTGTAGCGCCTCTGCCAACCGCCACCTTGCTTGCTTTTTTGATTGGAGCAGCAATGTTGATCGTGGGGATGGGGCTGTTCACGCTGGGAGCGGATACTGCCATGACCCCCATCGGTGAGCGGGTCGGCGCCCATATGACCCGCTCTCGGAAACTATGGGTCATCGGTACTGTCGGCTTTTTAATTGGCGTGATCGTCACCGTATCGGAACCAGACCTTCAAGTTCTGGCGACACAGATCCCCGGCGTACCCAACGCCCGATTGGTCGGTGCTGTGGCTATAGGTGTGGGTGTATTTCTTGTAATCGCTATGCTCCGTATTCTCTTTCGTATCCCGCTCAACAGGATGCTGATTTTGTTTTACATCGCTCTGTTCGGCCTTACCCTGATGGTTCCAGAGGATTTTTTAGCCATTGCCTTCGACTCTGGCGGCGTTACTACTGGCCCTATGACAGTTCCCTTCATTATGGCGCTTGGCTTGGGCGTATCCTCCATCCGCTGTGATGCAAACGCCTCACAGGACAGCTTCGGCCTAGTTGCCCTGTGTTCCGTTGGCCCTATTCTGGCTGTGCTGATTTTGGCTATGGTCTATCCCTCCGCCGGAGCATATACCCCTGTCGCTGTGCCAGACGCGGCCAACAGCCGGGCACTTTGGCATCTGTTTGAAGTCGGTTTTCCTACTTACCTGAAAGAAGTAGCAGTCTGCCTTACGCCCATTGCCTCCTTTTTTTTGTTGTTTCAAGTGCTTTCCCTAAAGCTCAAGCGGAAGCAGGTCTTGAAAATCGTTGCAGGTATCCTTTATACTTATCTGGGATTGGTGTTGTTTCTAACCGGAGTCAATGTGGGCTTCATGCCAGCCGGCAGCTACCTGGGTCGTCAAATAGCATCCCTGTCCTACCATTGGATTCTGATCCCCATTGGGATGCTGATGGGCTGGTTCATCGTACAGGCGGAGCCCGCGGTCCATGTATTGAACAAGCAGGTGGAGGAGATCACCTCCAGCGCAATCCCCGGCAAAGCCATGAGCACTAGCTTGTCCGTGGGCGTAGCCATATCCATCGGCCTTGCTATGGTACGGGTCATGACAGGCGTATCTATTTATATCTTTTTGCTGCCGGGTTATTTGGCTGCCATCGTTATGTCCTTTTTCGTACCCCCAATTTTTACAGCCATCGCATTTGACTCCGGCGGCGTGGCCTCCGGACCGATGACAGCCACATTCCTGCTCCCTTTCGCAATAGGAGCGTGTGAGGCTTTAGGCGGTAATGTGGTGACCGATGCTTTTGGTGTGGTTGCTATGGTAGCCATGACACCTCTGATTACGATTCAAATGCTGGGCCTGATGTACCAGAGCAAGCTCCGTCGGACCAGCCAGCAGGAGCAGGTTATAGACGAGGAGATCATTGAGCTTTGATCTGCCGAGAGAGGAGCGGTGTCTATGCAGAGAGTGGACTTTGTTATTACCATTTCCGATCGGGGCCAGTGTGAAAAGTTTACCGGTTGGTTCCGCAGCCATGGTGTTTCCCTGGTATTGGCGGCTCTTGGCCAGGGCACTGCCACAACAGAGATTCTGGATTGTCTGGGGTTGGAAGCGTCTGAGAAGGCTGTGCTGTTTTTTGTGACACCACATTCTCCGCAGATGATTCGTCAAGCCGCCCGGGAACTGTGGTTGGATGTGCCGGGCAATGGCATTTTGATGGCAGTGCCAGTTGACAGCATCGGCGGAAATACTGCCAGGGAATATCTGCTGCAACAGGAGGGAGAATCCGGCATGATGGAGCTGGAGAACACCCACGAGTTGATCGTGGTCATTACCAACCAGGGATTCACCGACCAGGTGATGAACGCAGCTCGTACAGCCGGTGCCACAGGTGGTACAGTCGTCCACGCAAAAGGCACCGGTTTTGAATCTGCCAAGCGTTTTTTCGGAGTTTCCATTGCCTCGGAACGCGAGCTGATTTTTATTCTTGCGCGGGTCGAGAATAAAAAGTCCATTATGAAGGCCGTTATGGAGCAGGCGGGCATGGGGAGCAAAGCCCAGTCCCTGGTGTTTTCCCTACCTGTCAGTGATTTAGCCGGCTTTCGCATCCTGGACACGGATTAAAATTGAGTCGTCCCGAATTTGAACGCTTCTGCGCCAGTAAAAGGAGTTGCGGCTCCCGGCCTCATAGATCAAGAGATGCTGAAGGACATCCAAATAAAAAGGGTTGAAACCATGAACCGCTTTTCACTTTCCTTTTCTGCCAGTGAATTTCGGCTTCTAAAACTGGGCCTGGCCACATTGTCAGAAGCTGCCGTTGCCACTGAGGTCCCATCTGCCCCACCCCATGAAGGTGCTTCTCCGTCCAACTGGATCGCAATGTGTGCCTATCGGGATTAAGTCTCAAGGGTTCCTATTATTTTCTCATGCCTGTCTAGCCCCCCATGCTTGACGCTTACTTTTATCCGCTGAAAATGGGAAAAAATCGCATTCTTTGCAGTCAGAAAATATAGTAGCGCAGATTTCCGACAGAAAGTCAAATACATGAATTAATAAAAAGATTAAAGTGAAAATCAGCGGGCGAGAATGGGATATTACCGTACCTGCTCCTGTTTTTTCTGCAAATGCTCACGAACAGATTGTACCTCTGTTTTTCTTCCAATAATTCAGATATATCATGCTTGCTGTCAAACAGGATAAGCGGATCAAATTTTTTCTGTATGCCGCTTTAATTTTAAAGGTGGCAGATTGAATGACGATCCGTTGTTCTGAGAGTCCTGCTAAATACACATCTTTTGTATTCTCCATGAATTCCGAGAACTGCTTTAAGGCATCCTCAAACTCGGCAGAATATTTTTCTTCCTGCGTTGTCAGCCGCTTCAAATTTTTCACCATAGCGCCGACATTTTTTGACTTCAGCAATTCTAGTATCCTCACTACAATCAAATGAACTGAGGAGCATCTTCTTTTCAGATTTTAGTTCTTCCAAATCTTCTATCAGTTGGGCAATCTGCTTTACCAAGTCATTATGAACGACAAACTTATAAAATGGTGTCACTTTCTTTTCTGCAAGAAGCATTTTCTGCCTCTTTTCCTGAGTAAAGTGACATGAGATGGGTGAGCAATGAGCAGCTCCACCTGATATCTGAAGCCCCCACCACGGAGTAGCGCCCGGAGAAACTGCGGAGCAGCTTGGCCAAAGTTAAAAACTTCATCGCAAAAGCAAAGAAGTTCATCGATATGACAAAACTGGCCATGAAACTGCTCTGCACATCGTAGCAAAGATCATTATCTATGAATAGAAGTCAAATATTCCAAATTCACACCATGGAATATTTAAACCTGATTTCAGGGCTTCAATCTCAATGGGACAGATGATGTGCTTCTCTGCGGGGAGACAAAAAAGCAAATAATGCACCCGCACTGCCTGCCTAATCGAAGGACACGATTTAAGATGCCCCTATCAGGAGTAGCCGAAGTTGCTTTCGTTTGGTCCGGGTGTCGCCCTCGATATGAAGCTTGGAATAGATCTGATTCACATACTGCTTGACGCTTCCCTCCGAGAGAAACAGCCGTTCCGCGATCTCCCGGTTGCTGAGCCGCTGCGCCATCAGCGCCACGATCTCAAATTCCCGCTGTGTCAGCGCGCCCAGGGCCGCCGGACGGGCGCTTGCCGTCTTTCGCGCCATCGCCGCATCGCAAAGCGCGGTGAGCCTCGCGATAAAGTCGGTCTTGATCTCCCGCGCCAGCAGGGGCTTTAAGTGGTCGTAGTTTTCTACAAACGGCATCACAAAGCCGTCCGGCCCGGCGTCAGAAAACGCCTGGGAGAGCCAGGCGCGGGCCTCCTCGGTCTTGCCCAATTTTTCATAGGCTGCCGCCGTCTGGATGCGGATGTGCAGGGACACCAGCGCATAGTGCATCGCCTCGCAGACGGCCAGCAACTCCGCGCTGCGTCCCACTACCTTGGCATAGGCCCCCTGGACAAGATACACCTGGTTTTCGATCATCTCCATCATGGGCTTCCCCGGCTCGAGCATATTGACACTGGAGAGCCGGTGCTGCGAAAAGACCTCCGGAATCTTATCCGTTTCGCCGCGCAGCGCATGGTAATAGGCGCTGGTGGCGTTCCAAAGGTTGATCCATGACGCATCGTGGTAGCGGAGCAGCGCCGCGTATCGCTCTGCAAAGGGATACCGCTGTTCCACATCGGTGTGCAGCGAGAGCCGTCGGGACAGGAAATCGCAGCAGAGCTCCATATTGATCTGTCCGTTGTCCTTGACCTGCGCATAGGCATGCTCCAATTCGATGTGCGCATCGGTGAAACGGCCCTGACAGAACAGCGCCTCTGCCCGCATGATGGTCTCCGCGCCCTGACCGTGGTTGTTGGTGACCTGATAGTAGTGGGGCATACACTCGTCCATTTCGGCAAGCTCGCGTTGGAGCTCTCCCGGCGCACGGTAGAACATCATTAGAACAGACGGCGAGCCAAAGGTCCAGCCCCCGCCGGACTGGATGCTGATGGCGGGCCGGGACATCCGGCTGCTGGCGCTGCGGTGCAGGCGGCTCATGGCGCTGATGTCATTGTAGCAGAGGAAGCTCAATATGAGGTCGCACTCGCCCAGCAGGTTGCCGCGCTCCTCCCCGGAAAGCTCCGGGTGCTCCTCGATGGCCGTCAGCAGCAGCGCCTTCAGCTCCAGCATTTTGGGGATCTGCCGCCACGTGAACATCCGGCGCATCAGCACCAGAATGGCAAAGGGGTGGGCCTTCAGCGTTGCAACAGGGCATTTGTTCAGCGCGTCCAGCACGTCCTCGGGCTTTAGTGACGCCAGCAGGATGCCTGCATCGCTGCGAATGACCCGCAGCAGCGCGTCGTAATTCTCACTTTTCTGGTACGCGGCGATGGCGTGGAGATACTGCCGGTGCTGCTCATACCAGAGGCCGAAGCGCCCCCAATAGAGCCGCTGCGTTTCGGCCTTCATCTCCAGGAAGCTCCGCTCGGCGCACTCCTTCATCATGTGGTGGAAGCGATAGGCCGTGCCGTCCGGCAGGCGCGTGACAAAGGCGTTCTGCTCGGTCAGCAGGGAGAGGATCTGTCCCGCGTCCGCGTCCCCCGTGATCTGCTGCGCCATTTCCACGGTGAATTCATCGGCCAGCCCCATGACCGCCAAAAACGCCCGCTGCCGTTCCGGCAGCGGATCGATCATGGCGGCGGTAAAGGTGTCGTAGATATCGGAATGGCGGCTGGGCAGCACGCCGCGCTCAGAGAGCGTCCGCAGATTCAGATACACGGCGGAGAACCAGCCCTCGCTGGAATAGAGAAGGCTTTCCACCTGGGCGTCGGAAAGCTCCGTGCCGCAGCGGTGGGCATAGACGGCCAGCTCCGTATGATTGAGGCGCAGCTGCTCTGTGCCGATCTGATACACCTTGGCCCCCAGACGCACCGCCTCTGCGGGGGGAAGGAAGCGGTCCCGGCTGGCGATCATCAGATGTACGTTCGCGGGCAGCCGGTTTGCCAGTGTGCAGAGGAACAGTGGGACGCGTTTGTCTGTGAGCAGGTGGAAATCGTCAATGAATACATAGCAGGGGGTCTCACTGGCCAGCTCATGGCAGAGATCGTCCGCCAGCAGTCCGCCGCCCGCGGCGTCGGTGGGGCAGGGATACTCCCGCAGGAAGGGAAAGCCCGCACGGGCAAACGCCTCCTGTACGCTTTTCCAAAAGATCGCAAGGTTGCCGGAATACACGCTGATCCGGATGATATGTGGCGCCTCCGCCTTGGCGCGTTCGCCCAGGTACCAGTTCACCGCCGTGGTCTTTCCGTAGCCCATGGGAGCGATCACCGTGGTCATGGCGCAGCGGGAGATGGGCCGCAGGCTCTCCTGCAGCCGCTCGGAGATGTAGATCGTGTTCAGGTTCCATTTTGGCTTTGGCATATGATTTTCCCCCATGCGCTCTGAAAGGCGCCTGTGCCCATAACGGCCTTCGTCTGAATATGATTATACTGATTTCCTCTGTAAATGTAAATCTTGCGCTGACAAATGACCCAATGGAACAGTTTGTAAGGGTTCGATATCAGATATATTTATTTTGCACCCCGGCTGACTGGCCTGGCAGGGGATAAGGTTCTGAAAAGACGCTGCGGCATCAGCTGCAAATATAAAATGGATTATCTAAAAACTGAAACCAGGGCGTTTCGTCTTTTAGTCGAAACGCCCTGGTTTTTAAGTACGGAACATACCAGAGTTCCCCGTTATTCAAATTGGCTGTTGTAAAGAGCGGCGTATTTCCCTTGATGGGCCATTAGTTCCTCATGATTTCCCACTTCCTTGATGTCACCATCTTCCATGTAGAGAATCGTATCTGCATCACGAATCGTAGAAAGTCGATGGGCAATGACGAAACTTGTACGGCCTTTCATCAGCTCTTCCATAGCCTTTTGGATCAGAGCTTCCGTATGGGTATCCACATTGCTGGTTGCTTCGTCCAGAATCAGAATTTCAGGATCAGAAGCAATCGCACGAGCAATGGTAATAAGCTGTCGCTCACCCTGAGAGATATTCTCAGCGCCTTTGCTCAGTACCATATCATAGCCGCCAGGCAGCGTTTTGATAAAATTATGGGCGCAGGCAGATTTTGCAGCAGACACCACCTTTTGCCGCTCCATATTTTCTTCTGCGTAAGCAATGTTTTCAGCAATTGTTCCTTCAAAGAGCCAGGTATCCTGCAACACCATTCCGAACCGGTCCCGCAGTTCAGCTCTGGACATTTTGGAAATATCGACTCCATCCACTTCAATTGCGCCACCGGTCAACTCATAAAACCGCATCAAAAGGTTGATGAGGGTGGTCTTACCGGCTCCCGTGGGTCCTACAATGGCTACCTTTTGCCCGGATCCAACAGACAGGTCAATTCCGTTCATCAGCAGGTGGTCAGAGGTATATCCAAATTGCACATGGCTGAAGGTGACACGGCCGCTTTGATCCTTGGGAATGACGGCATTCTCCGGGTCCGGGCTTTCCTCCTCTGCATCCAGTAAAGTAAAAATACGATTTCCCGCAGCCGCAGCCGCGCTGAAGCTTCCTACCATACCGGCCAAAGAGGAAAAAGGGTCTGCAAATCTCCAGGTGTATTCCAACATGGCCTGCACATTGCCAACCGCAATTTTTCCAACGATGGCCCACAAACAGCCAATTGCCGCGCAAATCACATAGCCCAGATCATTGACAAGCGTGGTGATGGGACTGACAGAACCAGCGGTCACTTCGGCCTTGAGGGAGCTGGTTTTCAACTGCTCATTCAGAGTGTCGAATTCTTTCCGGGCCTTGTTCTGATAATTGAACGATTGAACGATCTGCTGGCCGTTATACATCTCCTCCACATATCCATTGAGCTTGCCGAGAAGATCCTGCTGCTGGCTGTAATACTTTTCGCTGGCTTTCATAATTCCCGCCGCACTGAGCAGCGACAAGGGGACCATCACAACTGGAATGGTGGTCAGCGTGGGGCTGATGGCCAGCATCATCAGCAGGACACCAATCGCTGTGGTCACCTGCGTGACCACGGAGGTGAGGTTTTGGCTGAGGGTGTTATTGATGGTATCCACATCATTGGTAATGATGCTCAAAATATCCCCGTGGGTATGGGTGTCATAATAGTTCAATTTCAGACGGTGCATTTTCCGGTCGATTTCTTCCCGGAGGTTCTGCATTACATTTGCGGTAATCCTGGCCATTCCAAATCCCTGAAGAAAGGTAAAGAACTGTGAAATGAGGTACAGGGCGACCAGTGCGACAAGAAGCCCTAAAATCCGCTCCCAATAAAAAACGCCGTCGGTAATGCTGGCAAACAGCGTTGTAGTCACTTTGCCGATCAGGAACGGGGCCAGCACCATAAAAGCGGTGCTGACAACCGCGAACAGCATACAAAAAAACAAGCGAATGCGATGGGCCTTCAGGTATTTCAGCAACCGCTTGAATACAGCTCCATTGGTCATTTTCAGATGGCCTCCTTTCCAAGCTGGATCTCGGCAATCTCCCGGTACAGCGGGCAGGTGGCCAGCAATTCCCGATGCGTTCCCTGGCCAACGATTTGCCCGTCGTCCACCACCAGGATCCGGTCCGCGTCCAGAATGGTGCTGATCCGCTGGGCCACCATGAGAATGGTGGCGTCCCCGCTGATCGCTTTTAAGTTTTTGCGCAGAGTCTGGTCGGTTTTCATATCCAAAGCTGAGAAACTGTCATCAAAAACATAAATCTCCGGCTTCTTCATCAAGGCTCTTGCGATGGCCATTCTCTGGCGTTGACCGCCGGACAAATTCGTGCCGCCCTGGGCCAATCCGGTCATGGTACCCGCCCCCCTTCTTTGCGATAAATTCATCGGCGCAGGCAATCCGGGCTGCTTCCGCCCAGTCCTCCTCCGTGCCGTTTTCCTTTCCGAAGTTGAGGTTGGAGGCGATATCGCCGGAGAACAGGACATTCTTCTGCGGCACATATCCGACGATGGAGCGCAGGTCCTCGACCCGATACTGCCTGGCATTCACGCCGTCAATCAGCACTTCCCCGAACAACGGGTCATACAGCCGGGGAATCAGCTTCAAAATGCTGGACTTTCCGCGGCCAGTACCGCCAATGATGGCGGTCACTTCTCCGGGGCGGGACACAAAGCTGACGTCTTTCAGAATCGGTTCGTCGGCACCGGGGTACGCAAAGGTCACATGGCGGAACTCCAGAGTGGCGCGCAGGGGACGATCTTCAAACCGGTATGCCCCATCCCGGATGCTGCTTTCGGTTTCCAGCACCTCGGCAATGCGGACGGAACAGGCGTATGTGGTGGGAAACATCATGATAACCAGGGACAGCATGATGACGGAGGTGAGGACCATGCTGATGTATTGGCTGTTTGCCACCAGGGAGCCCACTTCCATGGCGCCGGTGTCCACATAATAAGCGCCCAGGCCCAAAACAGCGGCGGTGGTCACGCCAAAAATGACATTGATTGCCGGCATCAGCAGGCTGGTGATTCGTCCGGCCACCATGGCGGTCATGGCATAGTCCTGATTGGCTGCGTTGAAGCGATTGCATTCTGTTTTCTGCTTGTTGAAGGCTCGGATGACCCGCACGCCTTCCAGCGATTCCAGAAACAACTGATTGATCTTGTCCAGTTTTTGGCGCAGCCTGATAGAATACCGGGAGGCCAGTATGATGATGACAGACAGCGCAACAAGCAGGACAGGGACTGCAATGACCAGGACAGAGCTGACCTTTCCGCCGGTGGCAGAGGAAAAGACCAGACCGGCAACCGCCATCATGGGAGCCAAAAAGCCGATGCGCAGCAGCATGGTGAGGAAATTCTGCACATTGGTAATATCGGAGGTGCTTCTGGTCACCAGGCTGGCTGTTCCGAACCGGTCCATTTCCGCTGCAGAAAAAGATTGAACTCTGTCAAACACTTCTCTCCGCAGTCTTGCCGCAAAATCCGTAGAAATCGCGGACGCAATTTTGACGGAAGCCACGTTGATCAGGCAGGAAAACACGGTAACAACAGCCATGATTCCGGCAAGGGTCCAAATCGCCTGATTGGAATTTGCCGCGACGCCTTCATTGATCATCTGCGCCAGCAAAGAAGGCAGCATCATTTGCCCGATGGCTGACAGCAAAACCAGTACAGCTAATCCAGTCACCTGTTTTCCGTTGAGTTTTACTTTTGTAAGGATGGTTTTCATGTTTTGCCTACTTCCTCCTTGTATGGATCCATAGATTTCATAGACGGCAGCGGGGATGGCAAAAGTCTCACCGCGTGGAGTGCACAGACGTCAAGCCCCAAGGCAACAAAGCTTGGCAGCCATGCGCTGCGCCGAAGGCACGGAGCTCCATGCGTGAATTTCGCCTTCTCATGACAGGTGCTTCTATGATATACTGGAACTATCATAAACTATACTGTAACGGGATAGTCAAGGGGGTGTTTTCGTGGTTGCAAATCAGCCGAAGCTATTTACCATTGGGCAATTCGCGGCAATTCATGGTGTGACCAAAAAAACATTGATGTGGTATGACGAAGTGGATCTGGTAAAGCCATCCGTCATAGGGGAGAACGGGTATCGCTATTACACCTATCAACAGAGCTCCACCCTGGAAACAGTATTGATGCTGCGAGAGCTTCATGTTTCCATCGAGGAAATCAAGCTTTTTATGTCCAACCGCTCCGCCGAAAATATGGAGCAACTGCTCTTGGAAAAAATCGGCGAGCTGGAAGAGCGGATCGACTATCTAAAAAATATGAAGAAAATGTTGGTAAGCCGCCATCAGGATATGAAAGATTTGATGTGCCTGGACCTCTCTGAAATATCTATTGTGGAGCGAAAAAAGAGCAATTTGGCTACGGTTCCCATTGATCGGGAAGCTCCTACACTCCAGGATGTGGAGCGCGTTATCAGCGTAGTCAAGCAACATAAAGTTCCTCGGCTCCATGATGCCATTTATGGTACAATGATAGCCATCGAAAATATATATCAAAGAAAGAGTGATCATTATGCGGCACTTTATATTGAACTTCCCCGCCCAGTTTCTAAAAAAGGGTTGCACACACGACCGGGTGGCCGATACCTGCGGGCCTTTTGTAAGGGATCCTGGAAAAATATTTCCCGCCGGTATGAAGAAATTCTGGCTTACGTTCAAAAAGAGAGACTTACCCTATATGGATATTCTTACGAAACTGGAATCAATGAGAGTGTCATAAACACGTTTGATGACTATATTACGCAAATTGAGATCCCTATCAAAGATGATTGATCCCCCGGATAGTGTGTATTTCTCTATACAGCAACCTGGAGAGTTTTTTCACGTTTTGCCCTTCGCGCCTTGACTGCCTCATTGCAAGCCGGTTTATAATAATATGTTATTATATTTCCCTGACGATAGGAGAAGCGGCAGGGATGTGTTTCTTGATCCCCAGACCGCCGAATGATGGGGCAGTACGCTTCGGTGCATACAAATCTTGTGCAGCAAGGAACGCATATTTACCACAGTGAAAATCGGCAACCGTTGGATGATTTCCGACGATGAGTCGAGTCTGGAAGACACTGGAATAGAAAGTGGACACTGCACCAAAAAGCCACTCAAGCTGAAAAAAGGGGAAAGAATATGTCGCAGATTACAAAAAGAGCGCTGGAACAGTCCCTGAAAAACCTGCTGCTCCAAAAGCCACTGAATAAAATCACCATCAATGACATCGCAGAGGACTGCGGGATCAACCGGATGACCTTTTACTATCACTTCAAGGATATCTATGACCTTGTGGAATGGGCCTGCATAGAAGACGCCAGTAAAGCGCTCAAAGAAAACAAGAGCCATGACACATGGCAGGAAGGACTGGTTCAAATCTTCCACGCCGTCCGGGAGAACAAGCCGTTTATTATGAATGTTTACCGCTGTGTGGACCGGGAACAGGTGGAAAAGTATCTTCGCCCTCTGGCCGACCATTTGCTGCTGAACGTCGTGGAGGAACAGGCGGCGGGGATGACCGTGCGCGAGGAGGATAAGGAGTTTATATCCAGAGTGTATTCCTATGCCTTTGTGGGTTTGATGCTGGACTGGATCAAGGACGATATCCGGGAGGACCCGGAAGCGCTGGTGGGCAAGCTGGCGCTGGTGATACAGGACTCCTTCTCCAGCGCACTGGAACGCTTTCGGATCGATCAACCCCTGAAATAGCGTTTTTATCAAACGCCCTGTTTTGATAAAAATTCAGACACTTCGCAGCCGGTGATGGATTCTTTATCACCGGCTGTTTTCTGCTTATGGCAGTTCTGCGCAGAATGCGTATACTGAAAGCCAGAAACAAAACCCCGGAATCCGATACAGGCGGCTATCGTTATGTATTATTCTGCTGGAACTTATGAATCGTTTGCCCATCCGGAAAAGCCGAAGGGCGTGGATCAGAAATCCGCTTATATCATTGGCACCGGCCTTGCCTGTCTGACCGCCGCCTTCTACCTGGTGCGCGACGGCCAGATGAAGGGGGAACACATCCACATCCTCGAAAAGCTGGACCTTGCCGGCGGAAGCTGCGACGGACGCCAGGACGTCACCAAGGGCTTCTATATGCGCGGCGGCCGGGAAATGGACAACCATTTCGAGGTCATGTGGGATATGTTCCGGGATGTGCCGTCGCTGGAAAATCCGGGGGTGTCCGTTCTGGATGAATACTATTGGCTCAATAAGCACGACCCCAACTATTCCCTCTGCCGCGCCACCGTCAACCGCGGAGAGGACGCCCACACTGACAAGCAGTTCAAACTGGATAAGGCGTCCGCAATGGCGTTGTCCAAGCTCTTTATCACGCCGGAAAAGGATCTGGAAGGCAAAAAGATTTCTGAAGTGCTGCCCGAATCCTTCTGGGAGACCAACTTCTGGCTCTACTGGCAGACCATGTTCGCCTTCCAGCGCTGGTCCAGCGCATTGGAGATGAAGCGGTATCTCTGCCGGTTCGTGCATCACATCGACGGCCTGCCCGACTTCAGCGCCCTGCGCTTCACCAAATACAACCAGTATGAGAGCCTGATCCAGCCGCTGGTGAAATACCTGGAAAATCACGGCGTCCGGATTGAGTACGGCATGGATGTCAAAAACGTGGTGATCGAGTCTAAAAACGGCAAAAAGACCGCCAGTCAGATCGTCTACCGCAAGGACGGCACGGAGCAGACCATTGATCTAGTGGAGGACGATCTGGTTTTCATCACCAACGGCTGCTGCACCGAGACCTCCTGCTACGGAGACCAGACCCATGCCCCCGACCTCTCCAAGATCCAAAACGGCGCCGGCGAGTCCTGGGACCTCTGGAAAAACATCGCCAGGCAGGCCGAGCACGGGGAATACGGCAACCCGGACAACTTCTGCGGCAATGTGGAGGAAACCAACTGGATGAGTGCCACGATTGCCACCTCCGACGAAGAGGTCATCCGCCATATTATGGATATCTGCAAGCGCGATCCTCGGGCTGGCAAGGTCACCACCGGCGGCATTGTCACCGTGAAGGACAGCGCGGACAACTGGTATCTGTCCTGGACCATCAACCGTCAGCCCCAGTTCAAGGCGCAGGATAAGAACATGGTCCTTGTCTGGGTTTACGGCCTAACCACCAATAAGGAAGGAAACTATGTGAAAAAGCCCATGCGGGCGTGCACCGGTGAGGAGATCTGCCAGGAGTGGCTGTATCACATCGGAGTGCCAACCGACCGGATCGGTGAGCTGGCGAAAAATGCCTGCAATACCACCACAACCTATATGCCCTTTATCACCGCCTTCTTCCAGCCCCGCAAGGAAGCGGACCGGCCCAAGGTCGTGCCGGAGGGCGCTGTTAACTTTGCCTTTGTGGGCCAGTTTGCCGAAACGCCCCGGGACACCATCTTCACCATTGAATATTCCATGCGCACCGGTATGGAGTCGGTCTACACCCTGCTGGATGTGGACCGGGGCGTTCCGGAAGTCTGGGGCAGCAAGTACGATGTTCGCGAGCTGCTGCGCGCCTGCTACTACGCGATCGATAAAAAGCCCATCACAGACGCGCCTCTCTCCTTTATGGAGAACGAGCTGCTGCGGATCGTACTCAAGAAGATCAAGGGGACAGATCTGGAGCTGCTGGCCCGGGAAAGTGGGCTGATCAAATAAAACAACAGCAAGGAGCGGGGGCGGTCTGGGCCGTCCCCCGCTCGGGAAAGAAACCGTACCTGGCAGCTGCAAGATCCTATGGATGGGATGGATTCAGCTTATTCCTGGCGTTTGTGTCGCTGCCTTGGGAATTTTTCTTTGCCGGCCCCTTCGATACCGAGCAGGGAGCTTGGAATGATAGTCAGCAGCACAGCTTGAAAAATATTCTTTACAAATTGAGAGAACAGCAGAGCGTTGCAATCGCACAACACTCTGCTGTTCTCTTTTCCTTTGGATTTCACAGGACGATCTTAGTCCATTCCTCATTTGCATACTTTTAACCGAAAGATTACGAAAACGAGGTGGAAAAAAACACGCCGGAGGACTACATTTTCCCAGTGGAGTGATTGTAACCATGGAGATTTTATTGCGCAATATTACAAAAAACTTTGATGGAAAGCAGGTCATCCAACCTACTGACCTCACCGTGGACAGCGGCAGCTTTACGACCCTGCTGGGCCCCTCCGGCTGCGGCAAGACGACGCTGCTGCGGATGATTGCCGGTCTGGAGGCCCCGGATACCGGGGAGATCTGGCTGGATAACCGTTGTGTATTCTCTGCTGAGAAAAAGATCAACCTTCCTCCCGAGAAACGGAGCCTTGGCTTCGTTTTTCAGGATTTTGCCCTGTGGCCCCAGATGACGGTCTTTGAAAATGTAGCTTTCGGGCTCCGCGCCAAAAAGGATACAGAGAACCTGAAAGATCGGGTCCACGAGGCACTGCGGGCAGTCCGGCTGGAGGACTACACCGGCCGCTATCCTCACCAGCTTTCCGGCGGGCAGCAGCAGCGGGTGGCCTTTGCCCGGGCCATTGTCATTCGTTCAAGCTGCATCCTGTTCGATGAACCGCTCTCTGCTTTGGATGCGCTGCTGAGGGTGGAGATGCGCCACGAACTCAAGGATCTTGTATCCCGTATGGATGTGACCGCAGTCTTCGTGACCCATGACCAGACCGAGGCTATGAGCATGAGCGACAAGATCGCTGTGCTCAGGGGAGGTGTGGTGGAACAGTATGATACGCCGGAAGAAATCTATCACCATCCCGCGACCTCGTTTGTCGCCCATTTTGTGGGAAAGTCCAACTGGATCAGCGATACCCAGCTGTTTCGCCCGGAGGCTGCCGGCACCGAGCCGGGAGAAGGGCTGCTGCATTATGAACTTCCAGTGCGCAGTATCCAGTACCTCGGAGACAGCTATGAAGTGACCGCAGATTATCACGATGTAACATGGATGTTCCATCAGAGCCGCAGGGCTGACCCCGGCCAGATGCTGTCCGTTTACATAGATCCCAAAGAGATCATCACATGCAAGAAGGAGCGCAAGGGAAAATGAAAAGAAGAAAAGTTACTGCCCTGCTGTTGGCAGGTTGTATGTGTCTGAGCATGGTTGCCTGCGGCCAAAGCGCCGCGGGCAATGATTCCGGCGCTGATACTGCCGACCAGTCCGCTGCGTCCGTCCAGGAACCGGAGGAGAAGCTGTCCGGAAAGGTGACGGTGTATATGCCCAGCCCGGCCGGCTTGGCCGACAACCTGGCCGCCGCCTTTACCGAAAAGACCGGCGTAGAGGTAGAGCAGTTCCAGGGCACCACCGGCGAGATCCTGGCGCGCCTGGAAACGGAAAAGGCCAATCCCGTTGCAGACGTGGTCATTCTGGCCTCCTGGTCTGACGGCCTTTCTATGAAGGAGAGCGGCCAAATCATGAGTTATACGCCTGCCAATGCGGACAAAGCCAGCTGGATCGACGAGGACAGCATGATCTTCGGCACCAGCGCCTCTGCCGTGGGCGTCATCTATAACACGACGATCTACCCGGAGCTCTCCGCCGACTGGGTCGACTTGGCCGGAGCCGACTACACCGATAACATCGCTATCCCTGACCCGGAGAAGTCCGGCGCCTGCAAGGACTTCCTGGCGGGCTTCGTCACCGGTGTGAAAGGCGGCGAGGACATCATGGAGTCCTGGGCCGACAACGGTCTGACCGTCCCCGGCGCCAACAAAGCCGCGCTGGAGGCGGTAACGACCGGCGAGAAGGGTATTCTGATCGCCGGCGTGGACTACAACGCCTACTCCTCCATGGCCAAGGGCGAACCTTTGAGCATCTACTATCCTGCCACCGGCACGGTCATCAACCCCAGGCCCGCCATGATCATGAACACCGCCCCCAACGCCGACAACGCCAAGGCCTTCATCGACTTTCTGTATAGCGACGAGGCCCAGCAGATGGTGGCTGAAGCGTATCTGCTACCCGGCCGCGAGGATATCAAGTGTGAGAACCGCACCAATCTGGAGGACATCCCCCAGATCCCCACCGACTGGGATGTGATGATGGGCGTGGCCTCTGACACCGCTGCCAAGCTCAACGAGATCTGTCAGTAAGCTTTAGCGGGGAGAAATTATGAGATCATCAATGACCGGAAAAAACAGCGCCATCCTCTGGCTGCTGCTGGTATTCCTGCTTGGATTGATCGTCTGTCCCCTGATCTCAGTATTCGCCAAGGCGGTCATCATAGATGGCCGCCTTGACCTGTATCAGGCTTGGTCTGTCATTGTAGACAGCGAAAACCTTCAGACGGTCTGGAACTCCCTGCTTCTTGGGATGAGCGTTGTACTCTGCGCTACCATCATCGCGGCCCCCACAGCTTATCTGCTGGCTCGCACCCGGGTCGGCCGTCAGAAATGGCTGGACATCCTGTTCATGGTGCCCTTTATGACACCGCCCTACATTGCTTCCATGGGCTGGATCCTGTTTATGCAGAAGCGGGGACTGTTCCAGCAGCTCTTCCCCGCCACCGGCTCCTTTTCAGAGCGATTTTTCTCCTTCGGCGGGCTGGTTCTGGTGATGAGTCTGCATGTCTTTCCCTTCCTGATGACCATGCTGAAAAACGCCATGCTCAATATTCCGGCCAGTCTGGAAGAGAGCGGCGCGGTGTTTGGAGCAGGCTTTTCCCTGCGGCTGCGGAAAATTTTTGCACCGCTGCTCACAGGAAACTATGCCATTGGGGCCCTGCTGGTCTTTGTCAAAACACTGTCGGAGTATGGGACCCCTTATACGCTTGGACGGCGTATTGGATTTTACGTCTTTACTACTGACATCCATCGCTATTCCACCACCGCTCCCATTGACTTTGGTCGCTCTGCCAGTCTCTCCTCGGTGCTGGTATGCATCTGTATGGGGATGTGGCTGCTGCAAAACTATATCACCGGTAAACATACCTACCGTCTGGTCAGCGGAAAGGGCAGCAGACCGATTCAGCACAAACTCTCCGGCGGGGGGCTCGCTCTGGCATGGGGATGGATGGCTCTGGTGATCCTGATGGCGATTGGAGTCCCCTATTTTTCCATCATCGCCACATCCCTCATCAAGCTTCGGGGCTATGGGCTGGCAGCCGGCAACTTTACCCTGGCCCACTATCTGGAGATCTTTACCTCCTCCAAGAGTCTGGACACCATCTGGAACAGCGTTTTTCTGGCGGTCTCCTCCGCTACCATCTGCTCTGTTCTGGGGACAGCGGTGGTACTGGCAGTGCGCAGGGCCAAAGGATCTTTGAAGAAGGTGGTGGAAGGGGTGAGCCTCCTGCCGGAGATGCTCCCCAGCATTGTGCTGATCATTGGCATCATGCTTTTTTGGAACACGATCTACAAGGTCATTCCCCTCTATAATACCATTGGGATCATGGTTTTGGCCTATGTGGTACTCTACCTGCCCTACACGGTGCAGTACGTCACCTCCGCCTTCACCCAGATCAACGACAATCTTCTTCAGGCGGGCCGCACGTTCGGAGGAAGCCCTGCCTATGTGTTCCGACGGGTGACTCTGCCTATGATCTCCAAGGGGATCATAGCCGGGTGGATGATGAACTTCATTATCGCCTTCCGGGAGCTGGTGACCGCCAGCCTCATTGCGCCCCCCAACACTCTGGTCGTGTCTACCTATATCAACCGGGAGTTTGAGCAGGGCAGTGTCTCCCTGGGCATGGCTATGGCGGTTCTGTGCGTTCTCATTACTACGGGCGCGCTGCTGATCATGAATGCCATCACGGAACGAAAGACCAGCTATAAAAAGTCAAGAGACCAGCTATA
>UMCH01064880.1_pt1 | contig 26499 bp, 27 predicted proteins | sample 1964201 | NCBI WGS metagenome assembly UMCH01 (sample SAMEA4835965, study PRJEB28245) | human gut metagenome | biome: gut microbiome; material: fecal sample | place: Denmark | collected 2008 | reverse complement strand
CTTCAGGAAACAAAGACAAGCAGCATTCACCACTTGTAACTTTTGACCAGAGAGTCTCAACGCCCAATCCAGCAGGAGACACTGCACCCATACCGGTAATTACTACGCGGTGCAAAGCCACCGTATTTGTCTGTGAACTCATAGAGATAATCCTCCATCTACCGTTAAAACATGACCCGTGATGTAACGTGCTTCTTTGCTTGCCAAAAAGCCTACTGCACCAGCTACATCCTCTGCACTACCCAACTCGCGCAAGGCTATTCGTGAAATAACACCATCTCGTGCTTTTTCACTTAAAGCACGCGTCATGTCTGTGTCAATAAACCCTGGTGCCACAGCATTTACCGTAATACCACGAGCACCTAATTCTTTGGCAGCACTTTTCGTCATTCCTACAATGCCCGCCTTAGAAGCAGCATAATTAACCTGCCCAGCGTTACCGTAAAGACCAACCACGCTGGAAATGCTAATAATACGACCGCTGCGCTGCTTCATCATGATAGGAGCTACATGACGCATGCAGTTAAAGGCACCTTTTAAGTTTACCGAAATAACCTTATCGAACGCCTCCTCGCTCATGCGAGCAAGCAAGCCATCTTGTGTAACGCCCGCATTGTTCACCAACACATCAAGACGTCCAAATTGCTCCCGAATCTGCTCGACCATTTCTTTAGTAGCATCAAAGTCAGATACATCAGCGCAGAACACCGCAGCTTTAATTCTAAATTGCTCTCTTAATTCACCCGCTAATTCGGCACAAGCCTCAGCGCTTCGTTCACTTGAATGATTGAGCGCGAGAGAAAAACCTTGAGCAGCCAGCGTATGGGCAACAGCAGCACCAATTCCTCTGCTTGCGCCCGTTACGAGTGCAACCTGCTCTTGGGTTTCTTGTTTTTCGGTCATTTAAACCTCCTTTGGTTGCCCCGTTATTCTTTGTTGGATTCCTCAACACTCGAAACCAATTGAGAAACCTCTTTTTCCCATTCGACATACGTACCAATCTTTATGCGATCCGCTTTACGATCAATACGTTTAACTAAATTCGTAAGAACACCACCGAATCCCACTTCAATAAATTGAGACTCGCCCTTTGTACTCAACGCTTGGATGCTTTGTTCAAACATGACCGAACTCTTCACCTGAGAAGACAAACGATCTGTCGCCTCGTCAACCACGAAAGGCTGGGCATCGGTATTGCAAATTAAAGGAAACGTAGGCTGCTTAAACGAAAGTGTTTTACAAAACTCTCCTACGCGCGTTGCAGCATCCTCCATTAAGGGACTGTGAAAAGCTCCCGCGGTACGTAAGCGAGAACAACGTTTTGATTGTTCTTTCCAATACGCCTCCGCACGATCAATAGCTGCAACATTTCCTGAAACTACAACCTGACCAGGAGCGTTGTAATTCGCACAAACTAACACATCGCCTTCAGCGCACGCATCGCATACACTTTGTGCATCTTCATGGGTTGCCCCCAAAAGCGCAAGCATTGCGCCCGCATTTTTCTTGCACGCATCCGCCAAAGCATGAGAGCGTTCGTTGAGCAGCGCGAAACCCTCTTCCAAAGTTAAGATGCCCGAAACCATCAAGCCACTAATCTCTCCCAAAGAAAAGCCCACAATAGCATCAGGTGTAATACCCTTTGCAAGCAAAACGCGAGCCAATCCAACTGAAAGAGCGGAGGTAAGAATCTGAGAATTCAACGCATCATTTATTTGCGCTTCATCCCCTTCTTTACTCAATGCAACTAGATCTATTCCTGTTGTCTTTTTCGCCATTTCATATGTTTCTTCGACTTCAGGCAACACCAAAAGATCAGCGCCCATACCCACCTTCTGAGCGCCTTGACCTGGCATCATCCAAACACTCACTATTGCCACCTTCTACTTCCATGCACGGACGGCGTTTTTGTCTGCCATCTCTTGCAGACCAAAAGTCGCCCATTGCTGTGCTTGTGCCACCAGTTCCTCTACGATTTCTGCAGCAGGCTTACAATCGTGCACCAGACAAGCAGATTGACCAGCCATCATAGAACCGTTATCCACATCGCCCTGGACTGCCCGACGAAGAGAGCCAGCTAAACGCTCTTCTGCCTCTGCGCTGTCCCCTTTACCTGCGGCCTCCATCTGGCGGATTTCACGCGTAAGTTTATTCTTAAGGCCGCGAACAGGATGACCACCAGCACGTCCCGTAACAATCGTATCGGAATCCTTTGCAGCGATAACCTTATCCTTGTAGGCCTGAGCAACACAGCACTCTTCAGCGGTTAAGAAGCGAGTGCCCACCTGAACTCCTTCGGCTCCTAAAGCAAACGCTGCAGCTATTCCACGACCATCAGCAATACCGCCTGCTGCAATTACAGGAATGGAAACCGCATCACATACCGCAGGTATCAGTACCATCGTGTTGAGTTCGCCAATATGACCGCCAGCCTCACAGCCTTCAGCGACCACCGCATCGGCGCCACAACGCTCCATACGACGCGCCAACGCTGCAGAAGCAACAACAGGAACAACCGTAATACCTGCTTCTTTCCACATAGGTATATAAGAACCAGGATTGCCTGCACCTGTGGTTACCACATCAACCTTCATATCTGCCGCGAGCTGAGCTAACTGAGGTGCTTCAGGATTCATAAGCATGATATTCAAACCAATTGGCTTGTCGGTTAGTTCACGCGCCTTCTCGATTTCTGCCTTAACCCAGGAAACAGGAGCAGCGCCGCAAGCAATTATTCCCAGACCACCTGCATTACTTACTGCAGCAGCAAGACGAGCATCAGCAATGTTTGCCATACCGCCTTGAATAATCGGATATTCCACCCCTAAAAGCTCAGTAACTCGTGTTTTCATATGCGATCATCTCTTTCGTAAATGGAAGTAATTAACAACAACAAGCGAACCCGACGAATAGAACGCAATCTCAACTTGCTTTGCGTTAACCACTCGACCTGGTTCGCTTATAGACTTGTCAATCTTTGGTAACACACTATCGAGCAAACAATGCTCGTTCGCATAATTGTTTACAGAGAATCAATATAGCTAACCAGATCTTCGATGGTTTCAAGACCCTCAGGCTCGCCAAAGTCAATATCAAGCTTTTCTTCGATATCGCAAATCAATTCTGCCATATCAAGAGAGTCGATACCCAGATCTTCGAAGGTAGCATCTTCCGTTACCTCTTCTGGTTCAATGTCGAGGGTTTCTTCCAGGATCTCTTTGATTGCGTCGAGAGTTGCCATTAGTATTCCTTTCTTGCAAGCCGCTATTGTTTCGCAGCTTCATTTTCTTGGTCAAAAAAATCTTTGACCTTTCCTAATGCCTTATAAAGAACAGCTTCCTCTTCTGGGGTTAAGCACTCAAGCGCGCTATCGGCCATCTTCTTATGAAAAGCCTCATGTGCACGAAATGCCTTACGGCCCTTAGAGGTAAGCTGAACAAGCACTTGCCTGCGGTCTACTTCGCTTCGTGTTCGTTTGACATAGCCTTTTTTCTCTAGCTTCGTCATGGAAGCCGTAAGGGTTGCCAAAGTTACCTCGAGGCGAGAAGCGACCACTTTCATGGGATTGATCTCGTGAAGTCCAACTGCAACAATCGTATGAAGTTCCGCAATGCTTAACCCTTCAGTAAGGCGATTATTAAGCGACCTTTCCTCAATACGCAAGATAGAGTTGAACGTTTCGGTGAGCATCTCATTGACAACCTCTTTGCCTTCACGCTGCCAATCAGGTATTTCGATGCTCTTACTCAAATCCCTACTCCTTCAATTACAAAAATGACTAATTAATCCACTTAAGCGTTTGCGGGTAAAATGCCTATACCTAACGCTCCAGGACCAAGATGGGTGGAAATAATTGCACCGCAAGGACAAGTTCCCCCATCAATATATTCAATTCCCGCATCAGCGAGAGCTTTTTTCATGTCTTCAACAGGAGAAAGATTTCCGCAATGGCAGAAACGAATTCGCAGAGTACCCTGCTCGTTGGTGCGGTTTTCTACTTCGCTAACAAACGTCTTGATAACGCCACGCATTCCCTTTGCTTTTCCGTAAGCCATCAGAATACCTTTTTCGTTAAAAGTAAAGATTGGCTTAATGTTCAAAAGGCTTGCATTCTTTACCTGGTCAGCAGAAAGACGACCACCTTTAAGTAAGTTCTCTAAAGTTTCAGGAGCAACAAGGAATTCAGCCTTTGCGAGTAGCTCTTTTGCCTTCGCTTCAGCCTCATCAAGCGTTGCACCCTCATCGCGCATTTTGCAAATTTCTGCAACGGCAAGCGCGACAGAAGCAGTAGCACCAGCACGAGCGCCATCTAATACGCGCACATCAATATCTACTTGCTCTGCAGCAGTACGAGATGACTCGATCGTGCCCGAAAGAACACCTGCAATATGAATAGCAATTACGCCCTCATAACCCTGTTCAGCAAGAGCGTTATACATCTGCTCAAAATCGTAAGGAGTAGGCTGTGAAGACTGTGGGAGGCCTTCAGAATTTGCCATACGCTCATAAAATTGCTCAGAGGTAATTTCTACCTGATCTTTAAAGGTTTCTCCATCAATCAAAACACTGAGAGGAACCATGTGAACATCAAGAGCTTTATATTCTTCCTGAGTGAAATCGCACGTTGAATCAACTACGACCGCAAAACTCATACTCATCTCCTTCCACAAGAAGCAGGATTTTCGAAACAATTTTTCGAAACACGACTTACTTGTTCGTTGTTAGCTCAATTACTTAGTTTATCTAACTAAATGAAGGATAGAGGGAGGTTTACTCAAACGCAAGAAAAAGAATTACTCCCCACAAATTGAGCACAGGTGGATTAATCGCCGTTCAAAAGACAAACTATGAGCCTCTTAATTATGAACCTGCATTGCAAGTCAACATTGCAGGTTCTTTGATTGCAAGCGTCTTAATTATGAGCGTCTTCCTCCACCGTAAGAACTTTTACGGGCACCAAAAGCACTGCCCTTTCGTGCAGTCTTTTTCAAATCGCCCAAAATATCCTCTTCAGCTTTGCCTTCAAGTTGTGCACGCAGTTTAACCACCTGATCGCGCACCGCCGCAGCACGTTCAAAGTCCATCGCCGTCGAAGCCTCAAGCATTTCTTCTTCAAGGGATGCAACAATGCGCAACATCTCACTACGGGAATAACCTGCCAATTCAGCGTTAACTTCTTCGGTGCTACGTTTACCTTCGTCGGTCTCGAGATAATCAGTAATGTCGCTAATACCCTTGCGAATTGTTTTCGGAACTATGCCATGCTCCTCGTTGTACGCCATCTGAATTGCACGACGACGGCGCGTTTCAGTGATCGCGCGATCCATAGAGTCAGTGATCTTGTCGGCATACATTATCACTTGACCTCCCGCATTACGCGCTGCACGACCAATAGTCTGAATAAGTGAGCGATGGTTACGTAAGAAACCTTCTTTATCTGCATCCAAAATGGCAACCAGTGAAACTTCTGGCAAGTCCAAACCCTCTCGAAGCAAATTGATGCCAACCAAAACATCGAATTCGCCTTTACGAAGATCTCGCAAAATTTCAACACGCTCAAGCGTCCCGATATCAGAATGCATATAGCGTGCTCGAACCCCCTGATCAAGCAAATGTTCAGTCAAATCTTCCGCCATGCGCTTGGTTAAAGTTGTAATAAGGACTCGTTCGTCGCGCTTTGCACGTATTTTTGCTTCATCGATAATGTCGTCAATTTGCGAAAGGATGGGACGAACATCGATTTCTGGATCCAGCAATCCCGTTGGACGAATGATCTGCTCCACCTTTGCTTCGCTTACTCGTTCCTCATAGTCTCCTGGCGTTGCAGAAACATAAACAAACTGCGGAACTCGCGCTTCAAATTCGTCAAATCGAAGCGGGCGATTATCCAAACAGGAAGGCAGACGAAAACCGTGTTCTGCCAGAGTCACCTTACGAGAGCGGTCTCCTTCGTGCATTCCGCGAATCTGAGGAACCGTTACATGACTTTCGTCAATAAAACAAAGGAAATCACTAGGAAAATAATCGATCAAAGTATAAGGAGGCTCACCTGGAGCGCGTCCATCCAGGTGTCGCGAATAATTTTCAATGCCAGAGCAAAAGCCCATCGTCTCAATCATTTCCAAATCGTAGGAAGTGCGCATCTCCAGGCGCTGCGCTTCAAGCAACTTTCCTTCTTCATTGAATTGCTTCAAGCGTTCCTGCAATTCTTCTTGAATAGTTTGAAGTGCGTGCTCAATCGCTGGCCTGGCTGCTACGTAATGGGAGGCAGGCCACAAAGGAAGTGCCTCGTATGTATTTAGTACTTCTCCCGTAACGTTATCAATTTCAGATATTTCCTCTATTTCATCTCCCCAGAATTCCACACGAATCGGATTATCTGCATAGGGAGGAAATACATCCAACGAATCGCCTCGAACGCGGAAGGTGCCTCGCTTCAATTCGTAGTCATTTCGATCATATTGGATATCTATCAGCTTATGTATAAGTTCGTCACGATCTTGTTCGATCTCTTTATCAAGAAATACCGCCATGCCTGCGTATTCCATCGGCGATCCAATACCGTAAATGCAAGAAACTGAAGCCACAACGATAACATCACGTCGAGATAAAAGCATTGAAGTTGCGGCATGACGAAGCTTCTCTACTTCCTCGTTAATGGAAGCATCTTTTTCTATGAAGGTATCAGTTGTTGGAACATAAGCTTCCGGCTGATAATAGTCGTAGTAGGATACGAAATATACCACCGCATTGTTCGGGAAAAACTCTTTTAGCTCCGCCGCCAATTGAGCAGCAAGTGTTTTGTTGGGCGCTAAAACGAGTGTTGGTTTTTGTACCGCTTCGATAGTTTTAGCCATGGTATAGGTTTTACCCGAACCTGTAACACCTAACAACGTTTCATAACGCATCCCAGATTCAATATTTTTGGCTAATTGAGCAATAGCTTTTGGCTGATCACCTGCAGGCTCGTAAGGAGAAACCACCTCAAAGGGTTGAGACGACAGACGCGCCATGGGTAATTTACCCTCCATTTGATGGCCCTCTAAATTTTGAAGATGCGCCACAATTCCTCCCTGCATTCCTATCTACCATTTATCTACCATTTGAATCCGTAATTCGAAAGAATCTACAATCTAAATCTGCAATTCGACAGCGTCTGTAATTCGGCAGATTATACAATTCGGCAGATTCCGCAATTCGAAACTCTCTTGAACTGTTGCACTATCATTCAGAACAGTCAAAGTAACTTAACACAAACTTACCTAAGAAAGCCTTGGGGCAATGTCAGAATCCCACCATTGCTGAATTTGGTCTTGAAATTCCTGTAAGGTTCCATCGTTGGTAAACACCACATCCGCGATAGCAAGTCGGTTCTTTTCTGGTACTTGACTTGCAAGACGGTTTCGCGCATCTTCTTCGGAAAAACCGCGCGATTCCATCAAGCGACGAACACGCACCTCAGGCGATGTAGTAACTGCTACCACGATATCTGCATGTTTGTAGAAATCATCGCGTCCATCAAGAATTGCCATTTCTAAAACAACAACTTTGTGAGTTTGGCCCACACTCGCAACATGACGCAAACAGCCTTCGTAAAGTCTAGGCTGAGTAATGGCATCCATTCGAGCGGTATCTTCTGGCGTGGCGAAGGCACGAGCAGCAAGTTCGGAGCGAATAATTTCACCATTCGTATCGAGTATTTCTTTACCGAAAGCCTTCACTAACTCTGCTTTCATTTCAGAATCATGGAGGTTTTCGTGGCCCACTTCATCGGCAAGAACAATACCTGCACCTTTTTCTTTAAGGAACTCCATCAACGTGGATTTTCCTGAACCAATTCCACCCGTAACAAAAATGCTTAACACCGCAATCCCCTCTCACTAGCTTTGCAGCGCACTCGAACAAAGTTACTATGCTCACATGGGTATGTTTTTAATTATCACATGCAAGTCAACCTAGAATTCGCGCTCTATTGCGTTGTTATTTGAGCGCCACATGCACAAGACGGTGATTGCGCAGCACAAAGAACGCCGCTACTGCAAAAATCAGCAAATACGCAAATTGACCCGTTATCACAACGGCAATAACACTCAACAACAAAGGAATTCCAATGGCAACAATTACGCTCGCCCAATACCAAGGCTTGACACTGGAAGGAAATTGTTCTGCGTAAGATTCGCAAACTGCCCCATGAAAAGCAAGCGACAGGCAAAGCAACCACAAGAGAATAAACAGCGCTCCTGCTTGATCAAAGAATTGTGCATTGTTTATGCATCCAACTACAAACAGAACAACGCAAAGAACAAACGCTCCAACGAAATATCGTCTCTGCCGCGCCGCTCGGTAATGCAGCTCTCCACCCTTGTATAACTCCATCTTGAAGGCCATTTCGGTTACCTCCTTTATGAAAGAGTAAAAGATTTGCTCTTGCTTTAAAAGACTAATGTCACCACCAATGAAGCTGATAAAAAATGCTACACCTTCATTCATGGCAAATAAATGCTGCCTGCATTCATAGCGAAATCACCAATGCTCCCTCGTTAAAATCTGCCCTCCAAACGTAAGAATTCAAAGGGTAATTAAGACTTCAAGCGCTCCTTATACTTACTTCCTTACGATATACTAACCAGTATCGTACCCATCCTGAAAGGAGCTACAATGGCTACCTATCTTGATGACCTGAAATATCTGTCAAACAACACTCAGATTTGGGAGCAGGCGTGCAAAGGTGCTCTGTCGAAGCCTCTTTTACCTTTCGGGAAAGCAAAAGACACTTTCAACATAGCTCAAAAATGTAAAGCTATTCAAGAGAAATATGGGTTACCCAACTACCAGGAAAACGAACCTTGGTTTTACAAGAAAATCCTTACCGAATTCGATGCCAGAAATCCTTACGTAAACGACCTAAAAGGTTGCAATACTCATATTATGAGTGCCAAACAGGTGCTTGAAGAAAACATTTTTAGGGAAGACTACCTTTATAGCAAAGCAAGCAGCTTAGGATCGGACTGGAAATTCAACATTTATCTTGAAGACGTTGAAAGGTTTGGCAAGATCTTAATTTCGGAAAAAACCGATCAAAACACCCCGGAAATTCCCCCTATGAACGTAGGCGAAACCGCCATGTATTTTGCCTACGAAGCAGAAGTTCTCAAAGGCATTCCTAGGCCAAGATTCAATCTAGCGCTTATCGAGGCTCTCCAAAAGAACATTGATCGGATTCTGAATGGAAAAGATGCTGAAGGACTTTCTTCGAACTTTCTACAAAATACTCCGCCGCTACCTAACTTCGCTGCCGCCTTTAGTATTGCTCTGCCTACCGAAATCCATGAACGCATAAAATCTTGTGAGCATGAATACTGGAATGCCTTTGGAACGTTTTCGCGGAACTTAAGACGCGCCTATGGGCAAGTTGGCGGATGGTCGAAGCTATATTACGGCAGAAAACCTGAAGATAAGCTTTCTATTAAAAAAGACTGGGGCAAAGAGCTTATTCATCGCAAAATTGAATTAGCGCTTCTCACGAATAAATGCTTCGATGATGTTGAGTTACTGATTAACACGCTTAGAGTATATGGGGGAATGTGCGGCAATTTTGGAAATGGTTCGCTTTACTTTAAACCTCACTTAACCAGGCTTAACCCCTTAACAAAACAAGAACGCGCGAGGCGCGACCGCGCGGAAAAAGAACGCCATAAAAAAGCAATGGAGAGAATTCGAAAACAAGAAGAATGGGAAGCCGAACAGCGACGCAGAGGAGCCTATGGAGGTTATAGTGGCGTCGACGAATTCGACGAAGCAAACGGATCGTATGAGTTTGGCAATTCATATTCGTATGCTTGGTATACCGATCGCGATAGCTACAACGACGTCACAAGATAGCAATTTGTCTCTGCCACTTGTAGAAGCTTGACTAGCTTCTTTCCTCTCTAGTTAGCAGAAACTTAGTTGTTTGAACGCCATATTAGAAGCTATTTAGTTGCAAAACGCAAGCGGGACGATTAAGCATCGTCCCGCCGAGCATCACTTATTAAAGCGTCCTTCAATCAGCATCAATAAAAATGCGCGTTTAGTACATTTTCTCAAAAACCAAATTACAAACCGTACGGTCGCCGCCACCGAAGCCAGCAGAAGCAGCAGTGGACTGGGCGAAGGTATGTAAGCGATAGCCCTGTGCAAACTGTTGGTTACAAATATCTTCGATTTCTTTGAAGTTCTTAGAACCTTTTCCCACAAACTTTTCGCGTAAAACAACCTGCATAACGCGATACTGACCTGGATTGTTATTAATTTGTCCAGCTTGGTCATTAAAATCCATGAAACCCATGATGCTTTCCTTTCAGGCGTTAATACTTCCAGCTTTTCAAGTCTTAACGGCTATAACGCCGCATTCAAAAGAACAACATCATCAGAATACAGGAATAAAGAACTCAGAACGCTTGCAAGAAGTTAATTGTTCGAGGTAACACCTGAACCATAGCGCATCCCTGTCCAATAATAGGGACACAGAAATTGCTTTGCTTCTATACACTTCGAAATATAAGAATCAAAAAAGAAAGGAATAAAAATGAGCATCTACTCGCGCCACATAACCGACTTTAATGTTGCTGGTATGCGCTATTGGGATGGCGCGCTTGTGCTTGACGAGCTTAAAGTCGGCGCAAATTTAACCATGATCGTAGAGGAAAACAACCCGCATGATCCAGATGCCGTTGCGCTTTATTGGAAGGACACAAAGATTGGTTATGTTCCCCGAGATTTAAATTGGCTTCCCGCTTTACTGCTTCGTTTTGGACACCATGACGTCTTGGAATGCCGAATCCTTAAAGTCAATAAAGAAGCAGACACCTGGAAGCAGCTACAAGCAGGAATTTATGTTACTGATAAAAGTAACAATCAGTAAATTTCGCCAGTAAAGAAGTGGGATTACTATAGTCACCTACATACATCAACACCAATACTGAACTTTTCTGAGCATTGTTTAATTTGTTCAACGCATTGAACAATTTTGTTCACGCTGCTGAACATATGAGATGGTACGTTAACAAACTGCCGTCTTCTATTGTTGCTGCTACTTCTTATCTTCAATAATCCAAAAATCGGTTCCATCTGTCAGCATAGTACGTGTTGCCTGTCCTAGAGAGGAAACGCGATTTATACCTGCTACATAATCGCCTAAACGCTCTTTAAGCTCAGAATTGGAGCCTCGCAATTTTGCTTGCATTCTAGTTTTGCTGACAAGTAGCTGTTCTTTTGCTGCAGCTCTAGGGGTTTGAGAAGTGAGCCTTTTAAAAATATTCTTCTCTCTGCTCCCTTGTGGAAGCGCAACCGGAGCACCTTTTATAGCACCAATTTGAAGTTCGATGATACCGGAAATCCTCTGATACCTATAAAGAAAATGTTGGGACTTTAAGGCTATTCGCTGTTGCTCCACCAAAGCACTATGTTGATCAACACAGCCATCGTAATACATGCGTGTTAACGCAAGAGCTGATAAGGCTTGCAGACATAATTCGAACTTTTCTTTATAAGAGTCCAATTCATCAAGCAATGTTGAAATGTCTTTTTCAGCGGGCTTAATTTCTTTTGCTCGCCTTTCAATATCTGCAAGCTGTTCAGTAATCCAGTCAATTACCTCACCAATATCGTTATAGCGAGACTCAATCTCAATTCGAGCAGCCTGCAAAGCCTCGGAGGGTTTTCCCTGATAATCCTCAAACAACTGCATATAGGTCTTAGCAATGTCAATTGCGTTTTTAACTTTTGCTTTTTGCTCGCCAGCAATCATAACCATAACGCTATCAAGCTTTGAATCAATACTATGTAGGGTATCACTGATCTCTGTCATGTATGCTTGGACAACAACCATAGCTGCCGCGGATAAACCCACAGAAGCAACTTGAGCAGGACTTATTCCATTAAGCCTTAATGATACATCACCATTAAGCTTGCCATTAGCATCTTTCACCAATGCACGAAGTGAGCCATCGTCCTTTGACGACTTGATTAGGTCTTGCAGTGTATAACCATCAGGAACCTCGACCTTATAAAGATTAGCTCCTTCAACAGCATCCAAAACATTAGACGCTATACCTAGAACCGCATCAACTTTTCCCGTTAAACTAACTCCGCCGGAATTATCCTTATCGATTTTGCCCAATACAGAAATTTGATCTAATTCTTCAGGCTTTACGATTTCGACGATCACAGGAGCAAGCTCGTTATCTTTCACTGATCATCATCCTATTGCGCACTAGATTGTTCGGATTTCATAGCTTCCCATTTGTTATAAGATGAAACAGATTGAAAATCTTGGACAAGAGAAGCATAGCGACTTTCCAATTGATCACTTTCGCATGGATAAATCAGGATCTTCATAGGCTGCTTAAATTTAAAATCAGCATAAACATCAACGTTGCCAAAACCGCATAGCTGCGAGTAGACATCAAAACCAATAGTATCGCTACAACCCACATACACGTCTTTGTACTCAGATAAATCTTTTTCACGATTTGACTTCATGGTCAATATGACATAGCAACCAGAAATTGCCATATAACCAGTTTTAAGATCATTTACATCGGAAATATTCGCTTCAAAATTTTTGAAGAACTCTTCGGCTGAAACCGATGATATAGAACTTGTTACTGCTCGATTTCGAGCTTCCTCCAGCTCTTTCTTATGCGCCTTGTTGTCTTTGATTTGTTGAGCCTTTTCAAAAACAGCACCCTGGAAACCTTTAACAGCATTGCCAGCCTGTCCAGCTTTTTGAGAAATTTGTTCAGCCACGATAGGCCCATATTTTTTAACGGTGGGTTCCACATAAGGTAGAACTTCCTTACCGAAATCAATAGCTTTTTTGATATCCCCAAGACCAATCTTTGGCTTTACCATAGCTTTTACCTCGCTATCACAATCCCTAATAATTACTCATTGATTAAACAGGCCAGTAGATACACACTAAAGGAAGGATGGCTCGAGTCTCCAGATCTGCAGCTTCGTAATTGTCTACAAGAAGATGAGCAAACTGGTAAAGGTCTAGTAGCTTAACAGGCATTAAAGCACGATCCGCTTCATACTCTGCCTCACGCGTAAAACCACCCGTACTAACAAAAAGCCCGCTATCAGTATTGCGCAAACCGCCAATAAACGATCTTAGTGCCGGGGCACCCATTGACCCTTTTCTGTGTTTCACTTCAACAACGATACGAGGAGACTCCAAACCAAGGCCATCAGGCGAGGCGATAATATCTCTTCCGCCATCAGCACCCTTACGAGTCATTGAAGTTTTATAGCCCATAGAGCGAAGAACACCGGCTACTAAAAGCTCCATATCATCCCATGGCAGCTGCATGATGCGATCTTTGATTCTCTCAATGCCGTCTTCTGCTGTTGCTTCACGTACCTCAACTGAGTTTTCTTCTTCAATATCATCCGATACATCCGATAACGTTTCTCCCCTAGCAGCAGCCTGTAGTTCATTCATTGTTTCATCGGAAACCCCAAACAAGGTAGATATCGCTCCTAGAGAATGTTTTGCAGAAGAAGACAATAAATCTCGAGGCGCCGTCGTTTCCCAAGCAACTCTACAACGGTATGAACCGTTATCGTCGTCATTTTCAGAGGAAGAAACAAACAGGCATTCGCCCGTCACTATTCCTAAATGATATAAACGAGTAGAAGGGTCATACATGACAACATTTGATCCCTCTACTATTTCATGAGAAAAGCGATACACCATACCAACATGAGTAGCAACAACCTGTTTAGTTGCTTCAGGATTTACTTTTCTATAAAGCGACTTTAACTGCTCTTTTGAAAGTGATGCTATATCTTCACCATTAAAATCCCAATAAATGGCAATATAGCCGCCGGAAATCCATTCGTCGGCTCGTATTCCGCCTTTTCCAGCACGAATAATCCAAGAACTCATGTTCTTTCCCTCTCTTGCAAGAAAAAATACAGTCTATTAAGACTTTGTCTCCAATTAATTATATCTTGACAAGAAATCAAGAAAATCGAGTCGAAAGCAAAATGGCTGATAAATGATTATTTAGCCGAAATAGCAATTGCACTGTTCAATAAGCAATGTCCCCAGACAAAACAATTGAATGCGGTTCTGTCGAATATAGCCGAGATAACTATGGGCCAGTCTCCAGTAGGATCTTCGTATAACGAGGAAGGCAATGGTGTAGTTTTTTATCAGGGACGTGCTGAATTCGGATCCTTCTTCCCACGAAGACGTCTTTTTACTACTGAGCCAAAACGAATGGCACGTGAAGGCGATACGCTCATGAGTGTTCGTGCGCCTGTTGGTGACTTAAATGTTGCTAACGAAGATTGTTGTATTGGTCGCGGTCTCGCGGCAATACATTCGGAGGGCAGTCAGAGCTTTGTTCATTATCTTATGCGAGCGCAAGCAAAGCAGCTTAATTCGTTTAACAACAATGGTACTGTGTTTGGCTCCATCAACGGAAAAGCCTTGAAGGAACTCCCTGTATTTCTCCCAAGTAATGATGCCATAGCTAGCCTCGATTCTCTGTTAGAACCAATTGACATGTTGATTCGTCGAAATGACGATGAGATACAAGCCTTAGAACAGCTGCGCGACGCTTTGTTGCCAAAGTTAATGTCAGGCGAGATTAATGTTTCGGAAGTCGAAGTGCCTACGCAGCTAAATAATCATTTCATCTTGCAGCTATACAAACTGGAATTTAGCTACATTATCCAATACCCTTTTCCAAAGCAAACACTCCTTAATCGCAGCATGCTTCAACCTTGCGACTTAGGAGAAAAAATGGATGAAACATTAGCTAATCAAATTGCAAACAAAATGTCGATTTTCCTTAATAGTGTCCAGATGAAAGCCCTTCAAAATGTCCTTGCTGAAACATTTAAGCTAACGTCATCAAATGCCATTCATGATGATAGAAACATTCTCGATCTATTTCTACAAGCCAAAAAGGTAGAGGGATGTTCTCCGCAAACAATTAAGTATTACCAATCAGTCATCCAAAAAATATCAGACCAAATTCAGAAGCCATTTCCTCAAATAACAACGGAAGACCTCAGAAACTATTTAGACTCTTATCAAGAACGCAAAAATCCAAGTAGAGTAACCCTAGATAACATACGAAGAATAATGTCTACCTTTTTCTCCTGGCTTGAAGATGAAGAATATATAGTCAAAAGTCCTGTTCGCAGAATCAAACGAGTCAAAACTATATCAGTCATAAAAGAAACTTTCACTGATGAACAAATTGAAATTATCCGCGATGGTTGCCCGACATTAAGAGACAGGGCCATCATTGAACTTCTATCTTCAACAGGCATACGTATCGGTGAACTTGTCAGATTGAATAAAACTGATATCAATTTTCTTGAACGCGAATGCATTGTTCTTGGTAAAGGCAACAAGGAACGCAGGGCATACTTCGATGCAAAAACTAAAATATATTTAGAGCGATACCTAAAATCAAGAAACGACAATAACCCAGCCCTTTTTGTAGGATTCAATACTTCACACAAGCGCTTAACGATCGGAGCAATAGAAGACAGATTGCGCTCCATCGGAAAACGCCTTGGTGTTAATAAGGTTTATCCTCATAAATTCCGACGAACCCTTGCCACTAATGCCATCGACAGAGGTATGCCAATCGAGCAAGTTCAAAAATTACTCGGACATTCCCGCATCGACACCACAATGCATTATGCCTTGGTAAACGAAAGCAACGTAAAAGCATCGCATCGTAGGTATCTAACATAAACAATCAGGCGCTACCAAATACACTCTCCTTTTCCTTGTTATAATCTAAATAAACAAGGAGGTGTACCCATGCCCACACAAGATACAATCAAGAAGGTAGTTTGCGACGTCGTGAAAAACTACGACGTTAAAGAAGCATACCTGTTTGGCTCATACGCGCGCGGCGAAGAAACTCCTAATAGCGATATAGACATTCGTCTTCTTTGCGGGAAAAGCATGCGTATCCAAGATCTATATCACATAGAAAAAGAACTCGAAGAGCGACTTTCTTCTTCTATAGAAATAATCTCCGCCCCTCCAAAGGAATTACGCCCCCGCTTTTACGATCGCATCAAGCAAGATGAAGTGATGCTCTATGCTTCCTAAAGAGCGCGATAAAGATCTCATTCTGAACATCCTTGATGATGCTGAAACTCTCGAAAAAAGAATCAGGCATTTTAACGTAACAGAGGAAAGCTTCATTAATGACTTATCTTTTGAAGGAGACATTGTTTACGACAGTCTGCTTATGCCTGTTTACACCCTTGTTGAAGATGCCCTCCACTTATCCGATGAAGTAATGGAATTCTTTCCCGATTATCCATGGAGCGATGTAAGGGCTTTTCGAAACATAGTTGCGCATGGATATAGACGAGTTAGTAAAGAAATTGCTTGGAAAGTTATTTCCGAAGATATCCCGCAATTAGTAGCTTTACTAAAAGAATATGCAGCAGAAAATGGATTTTAAGGCAGTAGTTTAAATTATGAAAATTTACAAGATAGGTGAGCTCTGCTCTTTTTCAAAAGGCGCAAGTATTCCGCGTGATCGCATGCTCCAGTCAGGAACCATAAATTACCTCCATTATGGAGATCTTTATAAAGGTCATAATTTATATATCAATATTGAAGATCAAGAAACACCTATTCCATTTATTTCTTCATTTGAAAAAGCCAAAGATTCCCAATATGCTAAAGACGGCGATATCGTTTATGTTTTAACATCAGAAACCGTAGAAGATCTCGGAAAAGCACTTCTACTCCAAAACCCTAACCATCAAATCGTCGTTGCAGGCACTGAAACAACGATTATGCACGTAGACAAAAAGGATATTATTGAACCAGCATATTTAAATTATCTCCTACAAACGAAGTGCTTTAAAAAGACCCTGCAGCAATACACCACCGGAATGAAAGTGTTCCGAGTTCATCCACGTGATATATCTCGCATAGAAATTAAAGTACCCAATATCGAAAAACAACGAGCAATTATTAAGATACTCGATCAAATCCATTTTAAGATACGTATAAACAATCGCATAAATGATTATTTAGCAATGTAGTCCTTCTTCCTAAGCTTACAAAGGTAGCGATCGATCTCGTAGAGTTGCTCGATGTAAATTTCCCCAACCTGGATTACCTCCATGAAATCAATCACAAGGAACTGGAAGAATTTCGCATTAGTTCGTTTTGAATAGGTGAACAGGTATAAATCGCCATCACGCTCGGCATCGTATTCTTCAATGCCATTGATTCCGATTCTTTTTGCATCAATGCCTCCATGACGGAGAGAAACGGGTTTGCCGCTCCGAAGGTCGACGCAAATAACATCGCCATCGAATCCAAATCTCTCATGCCTGTTTGTGTCTAAAGGATGCGCAACGATGAAAGATCGAATCCCCTTTATGAATGAGTGGGATTTTTGGAGGTCTTCCTGCCTAGAAAAACAAAATTTATCGAGCAAATTCGACAAGAGACAGCTTTTGTATCCTCGAACAGACTCAACAATCCAATCGGTCATAACTATTGTCGCGATGACGTCGGTTCGCTTTTCGATTTGACCATTCTCGCAAAGCAAATTATTGATGTCCTGCATGCTGTAATTTATTTTTTGAAGATAATCATGCGCCAGCTCACAAGCCAGATCATCTTTATAAATCCAGCGCTTGTCAACACCTTTCCCTATCCCATTCAAGTCGCCCAAGTTCATCCCGAGCATACAAAACTACACCCTTCCATATAAATGCCGTTCGTTCTAATCACGCCCGCACTGAGGTTTAGGCAAAAAATCACCACATTGATTAGAAAGCCTATCGTTTATCTGGCTGGGTAATCAATGATAAAGTACGGGCTCATGCTGTGCCGTGAAGCCAAGCTCAATACTTTGCCGGATGAAGCTACCACGCATTTAGACATCACGTCTTTTTCGGCCAATTCAAATCGTTTCACCTTGAACCAACAGCCGAAATCAGCAGCTTTGTCTCGATAGTATGCAGGTATTTCATTCGCTGGCGGGATATCTCTCTGCACTGCATCAATATGCACCCACCAACGATCCTGACCGCCGCTGTGAATAAGCAGGAATCGCGGGGCGTCATTATCGAGAATAGTTTCAACGATCTTGTGCGAAACTGCAGCTCCAAGCTTTCCGTACCAAACGTATCCATGGCTTTCGATAAGAGCCCGATGCGCTGCGATGGTGCCACACCCTGGCGCAAAATTTTCAGCAAATCTTAATGCGATTGTTCGCACTAAATCACGACCTTCGAAATGTCGACTTCGCCAGATATTAATTTAGGAAGCAAAGCGTTTCTCAGTTCGGATAGCTTTCTGTTCTCTGCTTTGTTTGCATCCACCATTTTAAATAACGGTGTTGTTACTCTGGTGAACTCCTCCATGCTTGTCGCATCAGGAACATCGACCTCATAGTTTTTAAACATAGGTACTGTCAATTGCTGCTGGGTTGTGCCAACCCCAATCACTGTTGCTCTTTTTACCCACAAATACAGGTACTCCGCTGTAACATAATCTCTCGGTGTTGCTGATACGAGACGAACAATAGGATAATAAGGCTCATGACGCAGGCAAGTAAAACCTATAGTTCCGCGCGCGGAAACCGTTATGCTTGGTTTGGTAATTTTCGCTGTAGTCGTATATCCATATAGACCTTCATTGTCGATGCCGTTTGAAAAGATAGGAATGGGGAACTCTTCTGTCTGGCATTTCTGCCAAACATCAGGTTTATCGCCGCCGGCATTAACAAACGCGATTTCATCCATCAAAACCTTTTTAGTTGGATATCGGGAATTCGCCCCCACGAACCATTCCACGAAAATAGCTTCTATCAGTTCGGATAAATAATCATTTACAAGATTATTCAACTCAATCTTTTGATCAAATAAAGAAAGAAAACTCGATACTCTTCTCTGAGTACTAATCTCTGGCAATCGCGGAATATTAATCGATTTTAGCAGTCCTTGAGTTAAAAGAGGCTGACTCGTACCTTGCTGTCTCTTCTGAAGATTTAAGGTTAAAAGCAAGTAATAGAGAAATCGAATGTCAAAGCCTTCCTTTGCAGATCCCATGATCGCATTATCAGAGACCCAGGATTTCCCTTTTTCATAATAAACGCTCCCGCAATATGCCCCAACACGCCCGATAATTATACAATTTGAAGCATTGCTTTCTTCGCAATATCCCAACACACCATTTCCACCATAAATTGGGATATTTCCTTTTGAGTTAGGATATTTTTTTCCGTTTGAGAAAGAAAGACAGTCATTAAGGCTACATCCCATACCCAATCGCCTCCAAGTTCTTCTTTATTTGTTCTTGTAAACGATCAGACTCTTTGAAGAGTTCGCTTAGTTCACCCGTTAAGCGCTTCATTTTGTCGTCAAAAGGCTCGTCATCTTCCTCAACATCGGCAATACCAACATATCGCCCAGGCGTCAGAATATAATCCTGCTTAGCAATATCCTCTATTGTCGCTTCAGCTGAAAAGCCTTTTTCTGGCTCAAAAGTACCCTCACGAAAAGCATCAAAAGCACCAGCAACTTTAGCGATATCTTCATCAGTAAATTCACGCAACTTTCGGGTTACCATGGTTCCCATCTCGCGCGCATCTACAAACAAGGTCTTTCCTGATTGGTTTTTTGATTTATTGATAATCCATAATGAAACAGGAATTTGAGTACTGTAGAAAAGCTGACTCGGCATCGCAATAATGCCTTCAACCAAATCATCATCAACAATATTCTTTCGAATAGCGCCTTCACCGGAAGTTTGCGAAGAAAGAGACCCGTTGGCCAGCACCATACCCAAACGTCCCTTTCGAGACAGGTGATGGATCATGTGCTGTAGCCACGCAAAGTTTGCATTTCCCTCAGGGGGAATACCAAAATCCCATCGAGGATCATCCTTTAATCTATCTCCACCCCAATCCTTCATATTGAAAGGAGGATTGGCCAGAATGTAGTCAAAGCGTTCATTCTTATGGCAATCATCATAAAAGGTATCTGCATTAAATTTTCCAAGATCAGCTGAAATACCTCGAATGGCAAGATTCATGGTTGCCATTTTCCAGGTAGTAGGATTGCTCTCCTGTCCGTAAACAGAAATATCGTTGATATTACCTTGGTGACGCTTAATAAATTCAGCTGACTGTACAAACATGCCACCTGACCCACAGCAGGGATCATAAACACGACCATGAAGCGGCTGAATCACCTCAACCAGGGTTTTAACTACGCAGGCTGGCGTATAGAATTCGCCCGCATTCTTGCCCTCTTTCTCGGCGAATTTAGATAAGCAATACTCATAAGTGCGTCCCAAAATATCGCGAGTGTCGCCTTTTTCGGCCATTTTTACATTAGTAAAAAGATCTACCACATCACCAAGACGGCGCTTATCCAATTCTTGACGAGCAAAATTCTTCGGCAAAACTCCCTTTAAAGAATCATTTTCGGATTCAATCATGCGCATTGCATTATCGATAACCTTACCTATTTCAGGAGTATGAGCAGCAGCGGCTATCGTTTCCCAACGAGCCTCTTGCGGAACAAAGAAGATATTCTGATAGGTATATTCATCCCTATCCTCTTCGAATCCTTCACCTTCCTCAACGAGTTCCTGATAGCGCTGCTCAAATTTATCCGAAATGTACTTCAAGAAAATTAAACCAAGAACAACATTTTTATATTCAGAAGCATCAAGGTTTCCACGAAGCTTATCTGCTGCTTTCCAGATTTGCTCCTCAAACCCTATTTCTGCAGTGTTATCTGTTTTCTTTGCTTTAGCCATTAAAATAGTCCTTAATTATTAAGCGATTTTAGTATCTGCCCAGAGTTCACATTGTGCCATAACTGTTTCCATGGCATCTTCCATGCCTTCGGGAGGATACCTGTGGTGTCTTAATAGGCGTTTTATTGCCCTCCGCATACCAGCTCGCGCACTTTCCTTACGTTGCCAGTCGATTGTTGCATTTTGCCGCATAGCTTCGGTAAGCTCGCGAGTAATCGCTATTAATTCTTCGTTGTCATAAAAATCCTTAACTGCTTGCGGTTTAGTAAGCGCATCATAAAACGCAAGCTCTTCTTGAGATAAACCTAAATCTTTCCCTTCTTTCCGCTCCGCCATCATTTCCTTAGCCATATTGAGAAGCTCTTCGATGACTTCCGCATTGGTTAGCATGCCATTTAGATAACCATTAACTGACTTTTGGAGCATCTCGGAAAACTTTTGAGCCTTTACCACACTAGTCTTTTGGTAATTCTTAACTTGTTCTTTAATAAGTCGTTTCAGGGTTTCTAAGGCTATGTTCTTTTCTTTCATGTGGGCAAGTTCTTCAAGAAACGCCTCATCAAAGATGGAAATTTCTACTGAGTCCTTTTCAAAAATATTGATAGTTCCCTGCGCAGTTACCGCCTGTTCAAGGATGGATGCAATATGCTTGTTGAATTCCGCATAGGTCATCCCGCCTCCGCCAGTTCCGGTTCTGCCCGTGATACGTAAAACTTGAACTCGTAAAACAGAAAGAAATGCCGCTTCATGCTGGTCTTCCTCGGAAACCAAACTCTTACAAAGACTTAATGCTTGATTCATGAGTTGGGCTTGTTTTACAAAGTCCTCCATATCTTCTTTATGACCAGGATCCAAAAGCCAGTTAGTTCCTTCATTAATGGCTTCAGCAAGCTCAACTCTGCTGTTCGAGAAAATACGATCGTGATATTCAAACCCATAAAGCAAATCTCGACAAACCTCTAGTTTGTCTAAGAATTTTGGATAGGCGGTAGCTGCAATATCCATGTCGCCGTAATTATGCTGGTCACGCTGCGTATAATCCTTCATTGCACGTTTTAATGCATTGGCTATACCGATGTAGTCAACTACAAGTCCACCCTCTTTGCCTTTATAAACACGATTCACGCGAGCAATAGCCTGCATTAAGTTATGGCCCTTCATAGGCTTAAATACATACATTGTTGCAAGCGACGGAACGTCAAAACCCGTCAACCACATATCAACAACGATGGCAATTTTGAGTGGATCATCTTCCTTCTTGAAGCGTCGCTCCATTTCCTTCTTGTGGGTTTTCCCGCCGCAGACTTCAAACCATTCTTCCGGATCCTGATTTCCCATAGTCATAACTACGCCTAGTTTTTCTTTCCACTCAGGACGAAGTTCTAACATGCGGTAATAAATTTTCATGGCGACCGGACGAGAATAAGCAACAATGAGCGCCTTACCTGTTAAAACGTCACTTCTATAGTTTTCGTAGTGGTCAATAATATCCCGACAAAGAGAATCAATAACTTGCGGTGTTGCAAAAATTGCATCCAATCCAGCAAAGTCTCGCTTGCTCTTTTCCACACTGATTTCATTAGCTTCATTTGCGAAATCAGCATACTCTCTATCCAACTGCGCAAGCGTTTCCTCGTTAAGACCCAGCGCAACAACCCTGCTTTCATAATAAACAGGCCGTGTTGCCTCGTCTTCAACCGCCTGGGTCATATCGTAAACATCGATATAGTCGCCAAATATTTCGCGGGTATTTTTATCTTCAGTGGAAATTGGTGTCCCGGTAAATCCAATATAAGAAGCATTTGGTAGCGCCTTTCTGACAAGACGCGCAGCGCCGATAGTAATACGACCATCAGCAGTCATTTTTTCCGTTAATCCATATTGTCCACGATGTGCCTCATCAACCATTACTACTACATTACTACGATCACACAACGGCTCATCGTCTTCCATAAATTTCTGCATGGTTGTAAAAATGATGCCATTCGCTTCCCTGTCACGCAGTAACGCTTGAAGATTTTTTCTATTTATCGCTCGCTCCGGCTTCTGACGCAAGAAATTGGCACAACGCCCAAACTGAGAAAATAACTGATCGTCTAAATCGTTACGGTCAGTGATTACCACAATGGTAGGACTCTGCAGTTTTTCCTGAAGCATATGCGCAAGAAACACCATAGAAAGAGATTTCCCAGAACCCTGGGTATGCCAGAAAACACCAATCTTACCGTCACCCGCTACGGCCTCAACCGCTCGATCAGCTGCTTTATGAACTGCAAAATATTGATGATAGCCGGCAAGAATTTTTACTACTGAATCTGCCGAATCATTAAAGCATATGAAATTTTTAATTATGTCCGTCAAACGCGCTTTACGGAACATTCCTTCCAACATGGTTTTCCAGTCGGCATTTTGAGTTTCGGAATAATCTCCGTCGATCGATTTCCACTTAACAAAACGGTCCTCTGAAGCCGTTATAGTACCGACACGCGTATCGGACATATCGCTCATAACACAAAAAGCATTCGGTACAAACATAGAAGGAATATGTTGCATGTAATTTCTAAGCTGCAAATAAGCATCAGATGAATCTGTTTCTTCCCGCGAAGGCGATTTAAGCTCAAAAATAACTAAAGGCATTCCATTTACGAAAACGATTAAATCAGGACGTTTATTGGAGTATTCAACAAAAGTCCATTGGTTTACTACATGAAAATCGTTGTTCTCTGGGTTATCAAAATCAATTAAATAAACAATGTCATTTTGCTCTTCTTTACCATCGAAAAATCGCACTTCAACACCAGATTGAAGATACTCGTGAAAAGCTTCATTTCTTTGCTGCAAAGACCCCGTATCTATATCATTGATTTTAAGAACTGCTTCGTTGATGGCTTGCCTTGGCAAAGTCGGATTAATGCGCTCTAACGCATCTGGCAAAATATCAGGCAGAAATACGTCATGATATTCGGTAGTAGTTCTAGGAACATCAGGGCCATATAAATGCTCATAGTCTAAGTTTTCACAAAAATACTCGATGAGCGTCTTTTCATAAAAATCTTCATCTATTGCAAATGCATGATATTCATATTCGCCCATTACCACTCCACCACTTACCTAATAGAAAGGTCTTACCGTTTCAAACGAAATCACAACGTACAACATTATACATTTTGCGAGATAGAAAGCTCTTTAGCTGTTATCACGAAAAAGGAAGAAGAGTAGTGCAATCAGTTCGATCAATCTATTTTTTAATCTAAAAATAGCATTCACATCGTCAATGTAATGTTTCATATTCCGCATCCATATAACTCAGCTGCCTATAAGAATTCAAAGAGATAGTTTTATTATTTAAACTCTTCACCGCCTAAATATTGCTAAAAACATATATGAAAACTGTAGTGTTTTAAGATAGTATTTTCTTAACGTATTTCTATGAGATTGGAATAATTATGAACTACACTGCAAGTTTCACCGATGCACGAACAAACTTTACTCAAATAACCGATCTCGTTATGAAAGAAAAGGTATCGGTAACAGTATTTAAAAGGAATAAGCCAGCTTTCAAAATTGTCCCTATAGAAAACGAAGCTCCATCCGAAGTCGCCAATTATCTATCAGTTGCCGATGATCTTATGGATGAATATAAAGATGTATTTGAGGCTTTAGCGAAATGATGAAACCAATTACTAAAGGAATAGTTCTCGCGCTACACAAACGAACAGTTGAGAGATTCGGAGGAGCAGACGGGGTGCGAGATGAAGGATTGCTAGAAGCAGCTATTGCCCAACCGTGGCAAACTTTTGATGGAATCGAGTTTTATCCCACTATCGAAGAAAAAGCGGCTCGTCTTTGCTTTGAAATAATAACCCAACACCCCTTTATTGATGGAAACAAACGAACCGGAGCTTTACTTCTTGGTGTTTTCCTGCGCAAAAATGGCATTAAATTTACACCCCAAGCCAATGATTACTACAAGATCATCATGGATGTTGCTTCAGGAGCAAAAGGCTACGAAGACATACTCAAATTTATAAGAGAGTCGTAAAGCTACCTTATCTTTGGGCAGTACTGATTCCCCGTAAGTAGGTTATCAGCACCACTTAAAACCTCGTCTAACATTGTTACTACATTTTCCGCATTAGGATCCCATGCGATTTGAAATTGTTTCACAGCCTCCCATTTAGATAGAGATTTGGATCTCAATCTAGGAAGCGCCTCTTTATAACGCTCTACTATCCCCACTAAAATCTCTTCATTAAGCTGAGTCAAATTATTCCTTAACCAGAAGTCGATTTTTAGATATTTTACCTAACTTAAACTCTTGCAAACATCATCCATGACGAAGCAATGTCCAGACAGCTTACTGCCGTTGTACTACTAAGCTAAACTCTTGAAAGTTGATAATCAAATCTAATTTGGTTTTCTTTTCGTTCGATCTATACCCCAGCATCTATTCTTGCCGATATTCTCTTTAATTACCTTAGCTGTCAGTTCAAGAACTCAAAGCATAAAAAAGGCTAGAGCAAAACTCCAGCCCTAGCTTTTTCTCATCTGCGTTTTTCTCGCCTGGGCGTAATAAGGTTAGTCTCTGGCAATTGAAGAACTTTTTGGTAGGTAATGACGGGCATTTGCCGCAGATATACCTATCGTTGCTGAATTATGCAAAACCGAAGAAATCTGAGGCGTAATTACCCCTGAAATACCAAGTGCCAGTAACAAAGAATTAAACGCCACTGTAAAGGAATAACCATGTTTCATCCGTTTTTCAAGCGCAACACTTAATCGTCGGAGCTCAATGAGCGAATGAAGATCATCTGTTACCAAGGCGATATCAGCCGCCTCGCGAGCAATGGCACTTCCCGCTCCCATAGCAACACTTACGTAAGCACGCGAAAGCGCAGGGGAATCATTAACGCCATCTCCGACCATAACCACTTTATGACCAGCTTCCTGAAGCTCGTCTATTACTCGACATTTGTCTTCGGGCAGCATATCAGCTTGAAAATCATCTACACCTGCAATACGCGCAATACGCGAAGCACTTCGATAGTTATCTCCCGTAAGCATCACCACACGCTTGAACCCAAGACGACGCAACTCATCAAGCACATCGCTTATTCCTTCCTTTAATGGATCGTCAATATAGATAACGCCACGCAACACTCCATCGACCGCTAAGAACAAAGGAGATGAACCTTCTGAACGACTATGAATTGCATCCAGTTCTTCTTCGGAAATAGACACTCCCTCGTCTTCGATTACAAAGTGCTCGCTGCCTATCAAAACACGAGCACCCTCAAGAGTAGAAACAATACCATGCGCTACCACGTACTCCACTTCTGCATGACGCTCGCGATGCTCTAAACCTTCTTCGAAAGCTTTATTCACCACAGCTCGTGCAACAGGGTGTGGAAAATGCTCTTCCAGACAAGCAGCTAAACGTAACACTTCATCGCGTTCCCAATTGTTATATGCAACCACCTCGCGCACCGAAGGTACCGCTTGAGTTAGAGTCCCCGTTTTATCAAAAACAATCGTATCTGCTTGAGCCATATGGTCAAAGTACTTCGAGCCCTTCACCATAAAACCTGCCTGCGCACCTTCACGCTGAGCCGCCATTACCGCAATTGATCCCGACAAACGAAGAGCGCACGAATAATCAACCATTAACGCTGCAG
>UMCH01000612.1_pt1 | contig 26786 bp, 28 predicted proteins | sample 1964201 | NCBI WGS metagenome assembly UMCH01 (sample SAMEA4835965, study PRJEB28245) | human gut metagenome | biome: gut microbiome; material: fecal sample | place: Denmark | collected 2008 | reverse complement strand
TGTTGGTGACAACCGCCACATCCCCCATAGGCTGGAGAATTTTCAGCAGCGTATAGATACAGGCACGCTTATCAGTACGGCCAAAGATACTAATTTGCATCAGCTCACCCCCTGGGTAACGTCCGTGATAAGAGAGCTGGAATCATTGCCGCCATTGGAGGCTTCCTGCTCCTTCTTTTCCTTTTCCACCTCGTAGATGGTGAAGTCGGAATTCACCTTGCCGTTCAGCTCATCACGACCACCCTTGATCTCGGAACCACTGGGATCCCCGTCAGGGAACTCGGCACGGGCAGCATTGATCATATCGCGCAGCGCGCCCTCGACAGTAACCTGGGCCATGTCAACGATGTTCGGATCCTTACGCACCGCCGCCTCGATATTGCTGGGTACGCTATAATAGACAGCAGCTTCTCCCTGGATGCCAGGCTCAACGTATTTTGTCAGATACAGATCGGAACCATAGCCTCTGGAAAGATAGAAGTCGACGAGTGCTGCCTGGTACAGGTGCTGCTCTTCTTCAGTCATGTGTACCTTCAGCGTCTGGTTGGTGATGGACATGATGCGCTTGTGACTCAGCACGATGAAATCCTCGCCACGCGGATAGGTAATGCGGAGATCGACATAGTCCCCTTCCTTGAGCCCGATGGGCCAGCGATTGCCGGAGATATCAACTTCACGCATGGAGTCTACAATCTTTTCCGACATCACCATGTCTTTGGTGATAGGCGTGCCGGGGGTGATAGCGACCTTGCTATAGAGTCCCACCAAGTCCTCCATAGTGGCAAAGCTGTCGTTCTTGAACGAGGAGGGAATGCTCTGCTCGACGATCAGATCCTCAGTGATCTCCTGTCCAGGAAATGTAGCGGATTGCACAGTGTAGCAGGTGACGATGGGCCCGATAGCTTCCAGGTTCGCATTCAGAGTAGCAATCTGGCTGGTAAGCTGCTCTGTCTCCCTATTGTGGAAGTAGTTGGTGACGAAGAAGGTGGCCGCACCACTCAGCCCAAGGCCAAGCAACACCCCGACGATAATCAGAATTTTCTTCAATGGATTAACCTCCTATAAATTGGTGATGAGCGCTAGTAGCAGTAGAATAAAGATGAAGACAAAACGCGAGATGTTGGCCTTGTTCCTCTGTTTGAAGTCCGCCAATGCCATTGCGATGAGGGTAACCACAAAGGCATCTTTCAGAATGAACCAAATAGTTAGGAACGTACTACCACCACCTCTACTGCCTTACCGCTGTTCGCCGGGACGAATCCCGTAGCGTATTTGTAAATCTCGTCCAGCGACAAGGAGTCCACATCCACTACGGTCACGCCCTTTTCCCAAGTCCTGTTTGCAAAGAAGACGCAGTTCTCCTCCAGGGAAAGCGCTTTCTCGTACTGAAACCTCCGAGCCGTCGAAGCCACTTTGCTGCCCATAGGGACGATGAAGACCTTGTAGGAAGAGAGTGGCTGCTCGGAGCGATTTGGGAAAATGACGTAGGGCCCGCAATGTTTCTCTACGATATAGCGATACATGCAGATAGCGTCGGTCACATCTGCGTTTCCGTACCGTCTGTAGACGTCCGGCAAAAACCTGGCAGATCCTTTCTCAGACTGAGACCGCATACCGTCCGGAAGAATAGCGTACTTCCACGCCCAGTTGTTGATCTCTATGGGCTTTGCTCCGGTCAAGGTGAACGCCAGGTCAATGAGGTTTGCGCGTATCTCCGTCAGGACCATAGAGGAATGGTGATGATTCATTCCTTTCTTGGAAATGGCCTGCTCGATACCAAAGTGGGCGAAGTTACACCCCGCAAAGTACCGGGTGAGAAAGTCCTTAAAGTCGTGGCAGTAGTCCGAGGTATCATAGGCATGCCCAGGCGCGCGGAACTGCAGAATGCACAGCTGTGTTCCAAATGGTGTGCCCACAGTCATGGCCATATTGGTCTTACCAGGATCTACTGCCACAACGATGTCCCCGCAAAAGTTGAACGGCTTGAGTTTTTGCCCGGCTCTGAACTCGAATGGCTGGTTTAAGTTAATCTGTACTTGCATCACTGTCCCTCCGTAAACGAGAACGGAGCAACACCGCACTCAAACTCAGCATAAGGAACATACCCCCGCAATCTCTCCGGCAGGTCCTTAGGCTCATAGGTCTCCGGAGGTCTCAGGTTGTAGAGAACAAAGAGTTCCTCATCGGACCGGGAAAGGATCCAATCAAGCATCGGAATCTGCCTGAACAGAGGGAGCGTCCACTCAAGATCTTTCGTCCCGCCCTGGTCTGAAAAATCCCCTAATGCAAGTCCGGCAGGACCGAGGATCTTACATTCCGTGTGTGCGTATGGATACCCTCTTACGCTGTGGATTTCCCGCCCCTGATAGCAACCCATACTTCTGGCGAGCACCCCAGCTTCCTGGGATATCAACATCAGGTTGTCCATCATGGCATCCGCACGGTATGTACCACGTTCCCATCGGCTGTGTTCAAACACCGCCCATCTCGGTACATAGAGGCTGTCGCTTTCAGAAAAGAACGAAGCGAGGTAGGGCGAGAGTCCGGCCGTACGGTATCTCCTATACTGCCCAGACCACCACACATCCACGCTGGACTTAGCATACTGCGGATAGCAGTCATTGATTGCAGTCCTGGGGCAGTGCTTGGAGAAGTAATCTACGAACTCCTTGTAACCCATCAGCATATGCGGATACTCAAGGTCAGCAGTATGCGCTTTATCTGCCGCAGAACCGCATCCCTTGAGGTAGGCATTGCCCCGCGTATCCATGAAGAAGTGCGCTACCGACTTATAGGAGGATTTGACTCTGAGCACTTCCTCAGAGGTCAACCCCCATGCGGCACTACGCAAAATGTCATCTTGTAACATGAGCACTCTCCTCATATGTTGTTATCAAAGCCAGTCCGTCTTTCCGCCTAGTTGCTACAACTACGGCAAAGTACAGAGCCTTGCGGTAAAAGGAAAGATTGGAAGGCCTGTGGATGATGAGATGGTCACATGTGTTGCCACACATCCAGGTGACAATCTCCTCGCGAAAGAGACGCAGCTCTTCTTTGAAAAACTTGCTCCTCCTGGGAACCTCGTGCTTCAGATCACAAGCTCCCGGGCGAGAAAGGACCACCCATTTCCCGTGCGAATGCACAGTTATCGTCATATCACACTCTCCTGCAGTTATAGAATGCTTCTAGCTTGTCTACCTCAGGAGGGTGTTGGCTCATGATATAGTCCAGCTCGTCCCAGTCATCCACTGTACGAGCAACCATTGTGGCCTTAGCATAGGCCGACTTGAAAGCAACCACACATTCGTCTGCGACCCCTTTTTCCACCTGCCTGCTGAACCCAGCACGTCGTAGACCGAGAATCTTGTAGAGAGACTCCTCGGCCTCACGTCTGGAACGCAACCGGTAGTTCTTCTGGTGGAGAGCTACGACATCCCCGCCAACCTTGCACGCACCAAAGCACCGCCACAGTCCCTTCTCAGGAGAGTAGGAGAATGACGGAGTGTCTTCCTCGTGGAAAGGACAGCAGATTTTTGTAGTCTTATTGAGATCAATGCTTGAGTCTATGAAGCGGGAAAAGTAATCAGGGATACTGATGGGAGCGTTCGCCATCACAGCACCCCTAACAGCTCTTTGATCGTTTCCTGCAGTACCTGCACAAAAGGATTGCTGGGCCTCTCCTCAAAAGTGGAGAGCAGCTCCTGCGTACCGATGAAGGATCCGACCTTACAGGCCCGCGTAAAAACCTCACGACAGGCCAGACTTCGATCTTCGATGCGACAACACCCCGTGTAGAGGAGCGCACGCAGCACGGCCATCACTTCGGGAGTAGTCGTAATCACGGAGCTACCGACAACAATCCTTCCTGGGACCTCAAGCAGGTTGTTACGATAATGCTCACGCATGGCGGCGGCAGTTCCCAAGTCGAACTTGACGCCGGCAGACTTTGGTTTGTACTCTGTCACCGGCTCGTCCAGAAATCTCTCAGAAGCGAGGACTGCCTGAATCGCTTCGAGATTTGTAGGCATGCTCAAACTAATACACCCTTTCCATTTGAAAGAGGACCAGATACTCCGGACCTAGTACACAAAACATCACCGGAACCCCAGTCACAAAAGAAGAGATAAGAATGGCAGCCAACATGACTACCAATATAGGCTTAAGCAGCATCTGCACAATGTCATCCTCACCGCACCACACGAACACAAAGATGGCCGTGATGCCAATCCCGAAAGCACCCAGAATGGCAATCTGTAGCAAGCAATCGGCATGTACAGAGAGTAGCAACTCTACAACTGCAATAACCCAAATAAGATAAAACAGCGGAAACTCTAACTTTTCTCTCATGTTCTCCTCCAACTCAGACCTGACGCTTCCGTACCTGCTCCCAATAGCAGCAGCCCAGACGTGTCGTAAGCATAATGGAACCGAACCCGGCAGACGAGCGGGATTTAGGGAGGGAAATTTTCCGCAGACCCTGTGCAGCCATAGTCTCCGTGTAGGTGATGGTAATGTTGGCGTCAGTAGACCGATACGCCTCAATACCGCCTGCGCCCATGGTTGCATCAATTTCCTTGTCTGCCTTAGAAGCAGCAATACCTTCGCGGTTGAACTGGTTTACGCTGATTCCGCCCTTCTTGTGCTTGCGTACATAGCGCTTGAACAACCGATATCCCTTGGCCACGATCTTGTAGTCATCCAGGGCCCTTCCGTACTTGGGAGGATTGGATTGGAGTAGAGACATGTGATCGATAATGATAATGTCATACGGCCCATTGATTCTGTCTTGAGTCTTGATCTTCTCTATGAAGTCCTCAAGATACAGATCCGCCTCTTGGATACCAATCTTGCCGTACTTGCCGCTCTCAAACAGGTCGATGCGAGCAGCCTCCACCTTAGGGAGTAGTTCGGGAGGGACGCTATTGGTGGTGATCATCTTGTCGGAAATGATAGCGCCGAACATATGCACGACGTGCCTTGCGGTCAGCATTGCCTCAGCCTCGGCTCTACTCTGCTCAAGAGTAAAATAGAGGACATTGAGACCCTTCAACGCTGCACGGTGTGCAAACACACCAAGAGCGAATCTCGTCTTACCAGCTCCAGGGGGAGCAGAGATATCCAAAAGTTGTGTGCGACACAAGGAGACCAGGTCATTGTCAATGGCGGGTATTCCAGTGTCTACGAGCGGCTCCATAGCTTGAGAAGTAGCAGTTCCATCCGTAATCTCCTCAACTGCCGACTCGTCATAGATGTCAGACAGAGCAGCTAATTGCTCTCGTGCCCAAGCGGCTCCTCCCCCTGGATCGCCCTTTTGCGAAATGAGGTCAAAAGTGCGACCAAGGATTTCTACGGTCCGCTCGTCAAGACGCTCCTTCATGAACTTGTCTACATCTACAGGAAAGTCCTCAAAGGATACGTCATGCCCCTCCAGCTCGCGGAAGCTGGCACGCATAACTTCTTTCGTAGTGACCAAGGCGGTCTCCAACGAGTTGGGCTCATCGTAGGAAAGGTTCTCCGTACCGTCGATCTTTACCTTACTCGACACCAGGAACTTTTTCAGTTCCGTGCTCAAGTAGACCTCTAAGTACTTCTGCTTGAGCGGCACCGACAGCTTGGTACAGTACCCCATGAAGTCTCTGAAGATCGCCTCTTCACGGCGAAACTCGTCTTCTGGGAATTGGAGAACAAACCATGAGAGATACCCAAGCCGCTTTGCATCAGCACCATCACTACGAGCGATAAAGTAGCTAAAGATACTGTGAAGCATGTGCTTGTCCCCTTATAGATAGTTTGTAGAGGGCTGCGTCAACCCTGCGCCGCATCTGCGACGTCTTGAAAATGCGATTCAGGAAACAAGACTCATAATGTCTCTTTTCACAGGCCGCAAGCCTCCTTGGCCAGCCGGTCGGCCTTCTCATTGTTAAGGTCACCGGAGTGCGCTTTCACCTTGCGGAAGGAAATCTTGAAGGGCAGGCTACGCACAGCCTCGCTGTACTCCCTTGACAGGATGGTGTTCGCTCTCCAGTTTCCGTTCGCCCAACATTCGATGCCGGCGTAGTCGTAATAGATGGTGAGCTCCCCGAGACCAGGGATCCTCTTGCAGGCCTCAATCACGAGGATAGCGGCCATGACCTCGCCGGCCACGTTTCTGGAGTTGACAAAGGCGGGGTGGTTCCCAGATTGGGACAGCAATATCGGCTTGTCGTCCTCCCCAAGGAAAAGTACGGCGCCGGCGCCATACACCTTAGTAGCCGCGTTGTAGGATCCATCCACGTAAGCTTTAGCGTTCATAAAACTGACCTCCCAATTTGACTAAGACCGGCTCTCCGCTCTCAGGAAGAGCGTAGATGTATGCCGGACTGAAACCGCAGAACATTCTACTGTCCTGCGCTTTTACGTACTCACGCAACGCATGCGGGTCCGTACCTGGAGCCAACATGCTGCCATCGCCAAGACAATGCCCACTGCTATCGAAGTAATGCAAATTCACAAGATACATGTCTTCGGCACCTCCCCTCGTGTAAGAAGCGCGTGAAGTTGCCCAGTATAAAAATCGCTGTCCGAAGTAACCACTCGAACAGCGTTAGACTCTATTCTGGGATGTACTTCCGTCCTGTAGAGAAGCCTGTACAGCAGGTTGGGAAGTGGCACGGAGCGATTCGGATTGACCACCCAGCGCGGCGCCGGATACTTGGGAAGATGAATGGTCAGATCCTCCCCAAGCGAGTTGATAGCGGACAGGATCGCCATAGCGCACCCAATGCGCAGTCCGTCGTTCATATCCACAGCGCGCGACCTCTTGGTAACTGCGTACACACCTAACGTGGGGCACAGCCAGGCACCCCTCGCAGGCTTCGATTCTCGAGCATCAAATACGCCTGACACCCACACGTCATGCACGTTACTCACTCCTTTTCCAATAGTTGTAAACCTTGATGGATGAGAAGGAGCCATCTCCCTGCAGCCCCTTCAAGATACCCTGCTCATCTCCGAAAGTGAGATTACTCCAGGTACCGTTGTAGATGAAAATAGTACTGTTTCCCTTGCGTACCCGACGGTCAATAATCGTAGCAATCGTAGTACGAACCTGATACGTTACCTCAGCTGGGATTTTCAGAAACAGATATTTTACATCGTAGAAGTCTGCACTGTCCGACTTGCCTAAATCGTAGTCATACATCATCCGTCTCAGCTCGAGCACGTCCCATAGAGGGACTACCGGAAGCCTCTGACGAAATAGATTCTGGATACACGAGTAAGACCAAACTGTCTTGCCATGCATAGGAGGCGAACAGATGCAGATATTCTGATTGGACAAATGCAATGTCGTAATCTGCTGGTGTAGCTCTTCCAGCGCCTTGCCGTAGTGCGCTCCGCAATCCAACGGCACCAGTGCCCTAGAAAACCTGACGCCTTGATATTGGTCAGGTATATCCAGGCCAACCAGGTCGCTGTAGATCGTTTCAGTAGGGAGTTGACAGTCACACGGACTCCCGTCCAACTTCCTCCCCGTATTCCCACATTTCGGGCAGTATCCCACCAATACCTTCCCCTTTCAGAAATGCCTTGCGGAGTTTGCCATCCAACTCCGGGTAAAGCTCCACCAACAGATGAAGCTGGTGCAGCGAGGGACGCTCCGGGCAGCTGACCCGAATGCTCTTGCACTTGCTGGGTAAGAACCTCAGAGAGCCTTCGGGAATGTCTTCATCAATATCGATGAACAGAGCATCCCATGTCTGACTAGCAAGCGTCAGGTGCGTTACCTTCAGTCCCAAGAACTGAGGATGAATCACAACCCCACACAGGGGTTTCAATTTCTGGCCGGTGATATAGAGTTTCACAGCACCAGCCCTCCGATATAGAGGAGCTGCGCACAGGCAGCAACGCCCTCAAACAACCCCAGGCTCTCCATCACCAACATGACGATGAACAGGCGTTTAATCTGAGACATCTCCACATTGTTCAGGGCGCTGACCAGAGCAGGAATAATTGTGCCACGCTTCTCGTAGCACACACGATCCTGCAGGTATTTAAGCGCCGTAGTCAGCGTCTCAGAAGTGAAACCGAGATAGTTCACATCAGCCAGGTTGATGGGAGGTTTCTTAGTGTACATGGAGATCGATGTGAGCGCGGTGAGCTGTTTCAGGCACTCTGCAAGTTCCTGAAGGAACACGTTGAGGTTTTCCGATACCAGCTCGTTCTGTGCCTGCACAGTGTACACGGGCTGATCCAGGCGGCACTGATAGGCGTTCTCCAATTTCTGCCTGGCAGTTTTGATGATGCGGGCCACGTCGGTCTCCGTATATTCGATACGCAGCGTGTTCTCAAACGACAGAAGAACTTGCTGCAAGGTAAACATATCGGTAAGCATTCGTTCTCACTCCCTTTTATTGAAATGGTAGTAGACCACGGTTCTCAGCAGAGGCATGGTCTGATCAGTAACCTCCACGTCACGCACCGAGTAATAAGCCCAAGCCGCGTCACAGATATCCGACAGGCAACTCTGGATTCCCTGGACCAGTACATCTCGCATAGACTGCGGGAGGTACACCACAGACTGATTGGCCTGAGCTACACTGATGCCCATAAGAAGGTCATTACATTTCGCCTGCACCATCGGAAGATCCTCCGACCTCTTCAGGCACCTCATCACCAGGGTTTGTACCTCTGGGAGCTTCGAGAGCGGAACCTGATCTCTTTGTCCGCTCTTTAAGAGTTGCAGTGCCAGTTTTAACAACTCGATACAGTCGAGATACTTCATTTACACCTCTCCCCTCAATGATTGCAAGAATTAGCAGAAGGACAGTCGCGATAAGCGCCCCTCGCCAGTCAATGAATGTAATTGGTGAGACAAAGCGCGACACCACCGATGCCCCCGTAATAACAGCAGAATAGATAAAGGTCGGCACAAGACTATTACCGGTAGGAAGTGTGATGCTCTCAACAATGTCTTGCACCATGTCAAAAAACACATCAAGAACTCGGTCCCAATCCATCACTGTACCCCCTCCAGAAGTATATGTGCTGCGCCCTTCAAATTCTTGAACAGTATTCTGATGCTTCCGCTCGGTTGGTATATCAGCCGAACTCTATCTTCTCCAGCCGAGAGTGTCGTATCTAATATGTCTGCCGTACGAATCTCCCTATCAATGACATACCCATTAGATAGCAACAGCTCTCGGTAGTTTGAGAGGGAATAAAGCGAACCTTCATAAGAGGCCAGCTCCCCAGGAATCAGAGATATTCCGCCGTCATCCGTTATGTATTGAAGAGCTTGGGTGTCAGTAGGAGTTCGGTTGCGCATAACACCGCAGTCGTCTACCATGTCCCCATACGCATACACACCAGCTGAAACATATACATATGGCCGCTCCACAGTTTGAGTACACCCGCACAGCAACATAAGCATGAGCAGTGCGCAACAGCTTATCTTGGTACCCATTCTTCCAGCTCCGTATTGAACCAATAGAAGTGCAGGTTGCCGCTGTCTAAGTCACCGCGGATATCGAGCCCGATCCGACCAACCTGCTCAAGGAAAGTGGGATCTCTCAACTGGTCAGGAGTGAACTCAAGCTGCAGCTTGCCGTACATGATGTACCAATTTCCATCCTTCTTCCACCAGCCAAGGTCCTCAGCCGACTCCACATCAATAGAGTGGTCGTAGTCGATAAAGGTACCATTCCGCAGGCGGCCTTCTATGAATTGCATGGTCTTGAAAGTGCTGTGCAGGTTATAGTTGATAAGCACAGCACCTGCAGCTATCGCTATGACAATTACGACAGTAGCGATGATGCCAAACTTTGTCTTCAATCCAATCACCCTTTCATTTCGATAACTAACGTACGCTCGTCACAATATCTTCAATAGACTCTACCTGATCTGCATTATTCACAGGAGTGTTGCCGGAGGCCACCCACTTTTCCAGTGAGACCAAATACACATACCGCCCACTAGGTACGGTTGTAGCTAATGGCTTTATGCACGCGTCACGCCTATTCGTAGGTTCATTAGAGCCGGCACAGGCGTGCTCAATCTCATACGGGTTTCCTTTCGCGTCCACTCCTGAATATGAACCTATGTACAGCTCTGCGTGGCTGTAGGCTCCGTTTACCGCTGTCGGGGGAGAAGAGCCTGCAATCTTTGTGTAGAACAAAATATCCCCAGGCTTTGCATGATCAATGACATACTGCATTGTTCCATCGCCCTCTATGATGTTTTGAAAGTTCCCGGCAACTGTTGTAGTACACCCAGTCCCATATGGCGAGTTTCCTGTCAGAAGTACCTCCCAGCAGAAAGTGGCAAACGCGCAGCACGAAATATTACACGTCTTAGATGGATTGCTCAGCATCTCGATAACATTGCGGCGCAGCGCATTGCTCGTCGCATAGTCACCGGTACTCGATGTACTGTACCGAAACTGCCCAACTTTTCTTCCTCCGGCATCTGAGTAGGAGGTGTTTCCGCCATTGCCTAGCTGCTCACAAAGATCTACTGCCAACGCTGAAATGCTTTGACCAATACTCGATGCAAACTTTGCATCGTAGTCTGAATCCTTTGCCAGGCGAAACTGCATCATGTAGAGAAGATAGGAACTCCCTGAAGTGGAAAAAGAAGTGGTGGTTTGATACCCAGTCAGTACTTCATCGGTAGAGCTCCCAGTCGGCATAAGAGAGAACACTACCATAAGGAGTACGGGGACAAACAGAAGTCTGGCAATCTTTTTCACGCAGCCCCCTCCTCTGATACCAAGGTGTCCCAGTCAGCCATATCTGTGATGACAGACTTGTCCCCCTTGATCTGATACCATGTGATCTCACTCAGCGATTTTCCACCACGCAGGATGTTGTCCACACCACCGTAGTAGTAATTTAGGAACCTGTTGGCTCCATCATTAAACCCTTCTGTGCACAGAATCAGCTCTATATGGGCGTGTACCCCGGAAGAACTTCCAGTGGTTCCTACGTATCCGAGCTTGTCTCCTGGCTTGACAACGTCGCCGACCTTAACGGTGACAGAAGACTCATTTCCATGACCACTTTGCCATGCAGGAGCCTTCCCTCCAAGCGCACCTGCGTTTCCATATCCCATATGCGCATATCTGGTGTAAAAGTTGTTTCCGTGGTCGATCACCACATAGTGGCCCCATCCGGTAGGGTTATCCCCGACCTTAATTACTGTCCCTCCCCAGATGGCGACCTGGTAGACCGGTTCGCTTCTATAGGACGCGTCCATAGGCACTAAGTCCGTACCCATGTGATAGTCCCCAGTGCCTCCGGTGTGGTCCTCTACACGGGACACAGTTCCACCCCGCTGAGGGAATGTACTTGTTTTCCTGTATTCCTTAATAGGCGTCCCATCTTCCTTGACCCACACGTAGTCCACGTGGTCTCCAGCAGACTGCTCGACAGCCTGTAGCAGTGGATCTCCTGCTTCCAGAACACTCATGTACTGGTAGGGGAGGGCGCCACTTTGTGTAAAGACCAGCGTTCTCTGGTACCCGGATACCACGTCTGTTGCTGAATTACCCGTGGGCATAAACGTAAATATCAAAAGCAATCCGCATATAGATAAAACTGCTGCCTTTAAAGTCCTAATCAAATGACGCCACCCCCTCTCATTTAGCGAAGGCAGACACTCCCTCCGCGTCAAACGCCTGTAAGGCCTCGAACATGGTCATGCCTGTCCCATACCAGTTGTCGGTGTTTATGTTGTTGTGCCTATCCTGACGGAACGAAGCCGCAGGGTACCCAGCTCCAGAATAGACCGTATAGGAATAAATCAGATCGCACGCAAGGGCACAAGATTCCGCGGTAAATGGTTTGCCCAGTAATCTGTCTTGAAAATATGGCACTGTCGTACTGTTTATCATGCAGTACCACTCCACCAAAACATAGAGCATTTGCCCAGAGAGCTGCGTGATATCAATGTTCTCGTGTTCACCAAAAGATGCGAGATTCACTCGCCTTCCTTTCGTGAACTGGATAATTCCATAACCCCAGTGCCCTGCCGATTGGGTGCTGGTGAGTGCCCACCCCTTATTCCTGAGCCATGCATCATCCTTCAGAGCAGCAAGCTTTTGCTCGTAAGACATGCCAAGCCAAGCCTGCCTGAGTGCGTTGATATTATTCCAGTTCTCCACAACATCGACACCATTCGTGCACCCACCGATCTCACTCTTGAAACACGCAACAAATCCAGCTGCTAGTACTCGACGATCGATAGAAGAAAAATCCGCCCCGTCTCTAGGAAGGCGAGGCGAGGCGAATGTCAGATCACCGTAGATGTAGTCCAGGGCAGGATCCATGTGATACGCTATGTAGTTGTACGCAGACAAGGCCCGGTCCAGCATCTCATCTCCTGATCCTGTGACGATCCAATCTTCTTTAGTGCTGTTATCCGTATACCCATCATTAGGGTCCTTACGTGCAGCAGCTGTCTCGTAAAGAGTGTGAGCCGCAGACTGTGCGGTACTGCGAGATGCTGTCACCGCCATCACAACATTCTCAGTTGTATCAGCTCCAGTGGGAATAAAAACAGCAAACATCACTGTGAATATCAGTACAAATGGTATGATGAACTTCTTGAATACTGAAATAACGATTGTGTGCTTTCGTGTGTACCGACGTTGGTATCGCATTGCGCCGACAGTTTGAACTGCCTGCATCAAAATCAAACCTCCTTCTCAGTACCCCGAATAGAGCAGGTTCATCTGCATAACACCGTAGATTACACCAAGGGCATAGGTGCATGCAGTGTCTCCTTGATCCCAACCTCCCGTCTTTTTATGACGAAAATAGTAATCCCAGTCCTTACAGACACCCTCCTGCACGAGCAGATCGAAAACACGTTTCCCACCTGTTTTGTCTAGGCATCTAGGAGGGTAGGCTCCGCGGCTGCGTGCTGATTGAATGTCCTGTAGGCACTGGGAATAGATAATCTCTATAGCCCTGGGAGAGCTTATTGCCTCACAGTATTCGTAGGCCCTCCCGATTGTTTTGAATCCAGCATACGCAATGTCCTCGTCCATTGTCATAAACCCAGAGCCAATCCAATGGTTGTAGGACATAATTGCATAAACGTGATACTCGTTCTGTATGTTGGAAAAATTTCGCTCTATTATAGGGATTTCAGTTGAAGCTTTCTCGTCAGCAAAAATCCTGACCATCGACTCCACGTTGAATCTGTCTCCAAACTTTGTGCGTGAGTAGTCAATCCAGTCCGCCACGGTGAACGTGTTTCCGCGGCTGTCAGTGTTTGTCCCATAATCCGGTACACCGTGCTCAGCAACATAGGCGTCGAGCAAAGAGCGCTCCGACGGACCATACGCAGGATCATTTCCTCCGTAGTTCGGGTTGCACTGCAATGCGCCACGATCGCGAGTATAGTACTCACTCGACATTTTTAGCCAAGTCTCCTTACTATCCAGCACACGTACCACGTTGAATGCTTTCAGCTCCTCCACGCTTGAGAAGTCGTAGACGGATGTGCTCGCCATGGCTGAAAAAGTTTGACTCCGGTCCACACGACCACCCTCTAAATTAGCTTCTGCAAGCGGCAAGAGGGGAGAGAGCTGTATTCCACTGCAAAACAGATTACCCGCATATTGTTGGCACACATCGTAGAGATACGTGTTCAACTCGCGTGACAAATCGCTATACACCGCATTGATCTTCATATCATTTGACGGCTGCAGCGGAACATCCTCTGGAGTGTCCACCGACGTTTCGCCCTGTGGCGGCTTAGGTGTGTATGGCTTATGGGCTGTAGAAAAATTACGAATCAGGTCCGCATACGTGACCGACGGCAGTACAACCTGGTAGCCAGTGTACCCGGGTTCCATTTCTGGATCCTCCAGGTACACTGACCACACCACGAATGTGGTTATGACAGGTATGCAACATGCCAGGAAAATACTAAGCATCTTCCGTATTGACAACTTTAAACAGCTTCCCTTCTACCACCCGCTGCGGGACATAAGCCTTCAGCAATGCCGTAGTGGCATCCTTCTGCATCTTGTTCACCAGCAAGAAGGTGTTGGTGTAGTCCGGATTGGTGAACAGCTCTTCCAGTTCGTCGCACTCCTTATCCAGCCCGAACTCCTCGGTCAGGTATTCACGGCTTGACTTGTTCAATGCTCCCAGTACGAGGATGTTTGCGTTTTCCAAAATACCAGTAGCATTCGGATTGTGCGCGAGCGAACTGATGGAGTTTCCCAAAAGAATCGTGACCTGGTTCTGTGCGCGCCGCAACATGAAGTCCTTCGCATACAGGCGAATCAGATAGTCCGCAGCGATGCCAGACTCCTCCAGCACCTTTCCAGTCCACTCACCCTTCCTGTATTTGTAAGACACATACTGGTCATTCAGGAGATTCATGTACAGAACACGAACCTTGAACATTGCCTGATCCGTAGAGGTACCGGCCTCCAGCATACCAAAGTCGAAGGTCAGCACCTTCGTGTCCAGGATGTCCTTATAGTTGAAGGCATCTCTGAACATATGAGAGTTCGATCCCGTCCTGCTCATGTAGATGCGGAGACGTGTAAGCATCCGTTCTGCTACCCCGGCATACTTGCTCCTGATATCCGTAGAGCAAAAACGCTCAAACATATCGAAGACATCGTACGGCGTGAGATTGTCGGAACGATACCAGGTGTTCACGTTTTCCCCCGTGATTCCCATCTGCAGGTAGAGGGACTGCATAAACTCCTCGATTAGCGCCTCTCCCTGGGACTTCATAGACTCCGGGAGATCCGCCAACAACATCATAGTCTCCTTGGACAGATTGAACCGCTCATCGAAGTAGACACGAGGGTCGTTACCCGCCTCCTCCTTGTCCAGCTTCCAGGTGTTCACGTAGTAGGTGGACGAGGGGCGCATGGAGAGAATCACACCACCAGTCGCGTGCGTAAAGGCGGTGAACTCCGTACCCTTGATGTCCATGATGCACATATTGAACCCTGTAGCGTGCATATCCATGAACCAGTTCTGCGCCAGAAAAGTCTTGCCTACGCCAGAGGCCGCTGCGAGCACGATGTTCTTGGCCTTCGCCGAGGAGCGGAAGTTGATGAAGTAGGGGCCCATCATCTTCTGGTCAATGCCCAGGAAGGTTCCCTTGTCATCGTTCATTCCCTGAGTATCGGGAAGCACTTCCGCAATCGTCTGCCTGGACATAACATTCGTAGCGAAGTCCTTATGCGTCTGGCTGCGAAGGTCAGACATAAGCAGCATCAGATCAAGGTGAGTGCGCATATCATTCTTGATAACCTTGTACACAGCCCCGATAGAACCGAGATAGGCACAAGCCTGCTCGACGCCCTTATTCAGCTGGCTGCCGGTTTTAGCCCGTACGATGATGTAGAGCTGAGAGCGGTAGAGCTGCTCACCAGAGCGGGCGATATCCACGGTGTACAGCAGGCGCGCGGCGCGTCGCTTGTGTACGTCAGGCACCATGGGAGCCTCCAGAGTTGCCGACCAGTTGTTGATGCGCGACTTGAGGTCGTTAGAATTGACATCGAAATGATGCCGCTGATTTTTCATAGTAAAGTCCACAGTCACATCAGGGACCTTACTTTTCACGGACTTAATGAGCTCAGAGATAAACGCCACCGGTGTGTCTGTGGACATCTCCTTGATCATGATCACGGCGTTAAGAGCATTTTTCGTGATGTAGATGTTATTCCCGATCAGCAAGTTGTTGCCAATATTCGCCGGGATAGAGCCACGATCGTGATACAGGGCGGCGATGATCGTGGAGAACCACATCCTCAGTCGGATGAAGCGCTCCTTCTTCTGCTTCTTCTTACTGATGTCTTTCAGCTGAGAAGCAACCGTTCGCTCCTGTTGATTGGACATGCCTTTCCCCCTATCTATGTTCAAGCAGTTCGATTAGATGCTTGATAATCTTCGTCGACGAATACCGGACCATTCTGTCCTCCACGCTCAGATCATTAAATCCCTCGATGTGTGGGATGTAGAGGGTGTTGCGGGAGTAGGAGATAATACGCCGAGGATCCAACCTGTCGAAGTTGTCCTCCAGGTCAGACATCGTGTACACGTACTCAACCCCATCGCCCAGAATATGCGGCACCTCGAAGCCGCAGCGATCCAGAACGATCAGATACTCGACATTGGACGGATTCTTCAAGATGTCCGACATCACTCCGGGCTGGAAGCCGGGCATGTATATGTCGGACTGATAAAGCTGCGAGTAGGAGAGGTCAAAGGACGGCTGCAAACCCGGATACAGCTTGATGCCGCCGTAGGAGTAGTACGGCCCTATCACGACCTCTCTGGCAGGGACGCCATAGAGCGTTTTCAGGATCTCCTTGAGGTAGTAGAGGAGCGTGTCCACATAGCGTACGCGCGTGCGCTCCTTGATGTAGAGGATGCGTGTGAATCTGCTCTTTCCCTCAATCTGAATGAACTGAGACGGATCGATATCTTTCTCGTAGGAGTAGTTGATACGCCCCACCAGCATCCCGAGCTGGGCTTCCACCATGGACTTGTCCCTGAGAATTCGCTGGTTATCCTCCTTCGCGTCAGAAAGCTTTCTCAGCAACTCAGAGTTCTGAAGCTGAAGTGCTGAGACCTTGTTGTTTGCCACCAGCGTCTCCGAATAAGTGTCCATGTAGTTGCCGCAAAGGATTTTGATGACCTCCATCATCTCCTTGGGATGTGCCTGCAGCTGGAAGATGACCTCCTCTACAGAAGTGTAAGAGTCGAGGGCTTTAATCGCGCGCAGGCGGAAATCTCTCACATCCGCATCCACTACGATGGTGCAGAACGGATTTACGGTCTGCGCATTCTGTACGAAATCGCTCAGCCCGGACGGAGTGAAGAAGGCTTCGGCAAAGTCCCGATGCATACGGATCTCGGAGGTGTCCTTGTAGACGAGGGCCTGGTAGAGCTCCTGCGGAGTTGTGATGCACCGGTTTCCCTTGATGACGACGTCGTTGTCATAGTTCAATAATGCTTCGTAGATCATACCCAGACTCACCTCCAATCTTAAGAGATCTGATGTTCAGGATCACAGTCTCGTCGATATCAGTCTCCAGCACATCAGAAATGATAGTGGCCATCGTATTACCGTTCAGAATTCTGGTCTCAGGCAGGGACTGAAGATTTACGCCCACGAAGTGCATCAGCTTGACGTAGTTGCTGTCTACCTGCTCACACGTCTTCAGAATTCCAAGAACCGAAGACGGAACGCACACAATATAGGGCATTGTGAGCGGAGCCTCGTCGAAGTCATCCTCACGAACAAAGTAGGAGATCTTTGTGCTCAAATTGCTGTAGAGGACATTGCAAAGGAAAGCATAGGAGTAGCTGACACGCTCCACAGCCGTTATGCAGATAAGCTTTTCGCTGCAAGTTTTGATGATCTCCAGAGCGCGCTCCGGATCGTCCAGGAATTCTGTGACCGTGATCTGCTTGCACTCAACTCCCGACTTCGTAACGAACTCGCTCAGCGTGTGGTATGCGCTGTCCTTATCGATGATCAGTGTCTTACCTTCGAGAGACAGGTACTGTGCGAGTAGGAAGACAAGCGCTGTCCGCTCCTCCGTATCCAGCCCTGCAATATGAACAATAGGAGCGATCTCCTCAGAGTCCGAGATAGTCGGCTCCGGAACCTCAACCGGCGGTACTTCTTTGAGCATCCGCTCATCATCCTCGTACGGCTCCTCCAGGCTGTCACGATTCTTGATTCGATCCTGGAGGTAGGCTGCCCTCGGCACTCTGTAAAGCGCCTTGCGCCGCTTGTTGAAGCTGTCCGTCCGCATAGCTCCGGTTATGACGCCGGTGACGTATTCCCGAGTCAGATACCCTTCAACGATCTCCCAGTTGTCGAAGCCTTTTTCCTCGACAATGTAATGTATGGAAGGCAGCTCCTTGGCACCCTTCTCTGTGACATAGCACACCTTGTCCACCTTGAGGAACGGGTTCTCCAACATGGAGATCAGATAGTTAAGGGTGGTATTGGTGTGGGGAATCGTCTCCTGCGTGAAGTACAAATAGTCAGCACGTACGGGGGTGGACTCAATGTGCTCTGCCAACTCCTCCATTGTGTGCTTCAGGATAAAGGTCGTATCGGCCTGGCCCTCTCGGATGGTGGCGTCTACCAGTGCTGACACAACGATGATAGTCCTAGCCATCGATTACCATAAACCCCCTCTCTTCGTTTTCCGTCCTGTCATCCACAGGCTCCTCTTTCTCGTCGAAATACAGGACTCTGGAGCCATAGTACTGGTGCGTGGCATACTTCTTCTGGAGCAGAGAGTCCAGATCTACCATGCCGCGGATATCCGTATTCAGGATCTCCTGGATGTCCTCACGAAGGCCGATTTTAACCTCCTTGAAGGCTTTTGCCGGCCCGGAGTATACGGCCATCTTGCAGTTGTCGCGAATGTCCGTCCAGTAGCTTTTACGGCCTTTGACCACGAACACAATCCTAGTAAGCCTACTCTGCGAATACACTACCTTCCGATTGTGATCGATGATGTCAATAAAGTCCTTAGCTGCTTCTGGATCAACAAATAGCTTTACATTGTTGTAACGCTCCTCCAGGCTCTTCATGTCCGTGATATTTTGGATATACACGTCCACGTCATAGTCATTTCCGAAGAGCGACATGAAGTCGTGCACTTGCTGTGCACGCGTAGTCGGGTCGTAGGTGGTGCCATTTACAGCCACCACCGCATATGCAACCATGCCGTTTACATACTCGATACACCCGTCCTGATGGATCGTCTTGATATTGAGTAGCTCATAGATGGAAGCATACTCATCATTGATCTGCTTGCGGAACTGGACGAGCCTGTCCCGCTCCCTCCCTAGGGTGATGAGGCCGACGCGAATCAGCCACACCACCCAAAAGGGGAAGAACAGGAAAGCAGGAACAATGAAGCCCGTGTAGACCCAGAGCAGGATCGGTGCCCCACCTATGAGCAGGAATTTCAGGGTAGGGCCAAGCCGCCCCTCGTGCTCCCCGTAGAAATTGTCGATATCGAGGAGCATACTCACTTTTCTGTCATCATTCACAGACTTCTACGCCTCCTTCTCTGACGCTCAACAAGAGCATTGTAATAATCCCACCCATTCTTCTGCTTAGGCGTATCAACCTCGACGGAGTATTGATGCTGGCGAGTGAGTTTGTTGAATCCGGAGTTATACCTCTCGAACCCAACATTGCGCCAATCCTTTACCGCTGTCTTGATAACCCAAAGCAGCGCATAGATGTAAGCACACTGAACCACGATTTGAACCAAGATGCACACCGTAGGTGGCAGCCCGGTGCTCGGTATATACATGGACAGCTTCAGAAATACTGAGCCAAGCACATTCACCGAGCACATCAACAATATCGTGCAGATGTACCCATATATCGAGTTGTTGTTCTTCCTCAGAATCAACTTGAAGACAAAGATGCTGACACAGGTGATGCAGAACACCACAAGAGTGGCGATTGGCTTCACCCAAGAACTGAGGAAGTTGACCAGCGTCAGAAACGCAGCGGCATAGACGGCCGGCGTTCCTCCGACGGTGAAGACGAACCGCGCATAGGACATTGTGGAGGACTTCATCACAGTGTCGTGGTCAGCGATGGAAAGTCGCATGAGATCCTCATTGGACAGATCATATATCTCCAGGTTGTCCGCACGCATAGTGTTAAACAGCCTGTTGTGCTCCATAGCACATGACAAGGCCATACACTTCAGGAAGGTCTCGTCAGTTACCTTTCCAAGCAGCTCCTTATGCCGGGCGACCCATTCACGCGCATACTGATTGAGCTTCTCAATACGTGCAATCCGGGCATCCTCGCTCATATTGAGATTACACCACTGAGAGGCTCTTACTGCAGACAGCTCGCTGTCGCCTAACAGAAGCTCGTCTGTGTACACCATAGGCGGAGTTGCATCGTAGAGTGTGTAGAGTCCAAAGTAATCCATGCCCTCCTGCATAAACTGCTCCGACGTGAAGTATGGCTGCACATACCCAAGTGTCTTCAGCTTTCCTCCTCGCTGCACTTTTGTGGTGTAGGAGTAGTAATTGTTTGCCTTGACCCAGGTATTAGTCTTGTTAATAAGCTGCTCCAAGAAATAGTAGTACGGAGTATAGTAGGATGCAGGAGTGTCGCCTGAGGACTGCTGCCACATTGTCTTAAGGGTAGGCGAGAAAGTGATGGACGAGCTTCCAAAGAGCTTATCCGTTGAGATGTATACAGCGTCGTTCAACACAGTGACATCTTTCGCACCCGAGATTGGATGCTGACCTTCGTACTCTGCGTAGAGGGCTTCGAGATTGTTGGCTGAGGAGCTGATGATAATCTTCGGAAGGAGATCCCACCAAGGAATTTGAACATCCGCTAACTTGAGGTAAAGCGTTGTGTTCGTGTCCGGCTCATGGATGCTCGAAATCCCGATTTCCTGTCCAGATTCGCTCTTCTCCAAATTGAGCATCATCAAATACTCAGTTTCCTCCTGCAGCAAGAGCTTATTTGATTGGTAGTAGGACAGCTCGAACGCAGCCGGCACTCCGACAATAAGTGACAGAACCAGCAACACCGCGCCAAGGCACTTTGCACCAGTCCGGAAGTTTACACCGCCGCCTACGGCATCTGCATAGATTGTGACCATCCAGATGACCAGAATAGCAAGAATGAGAATCTTGAAGGCAAAGAATACGACGTACTCAATGCCGTCCATGTACGCGGGGTTGGGGATTGACAAGGTCGTATTGGTTCCCTTGGCCGAAAGAGCGTTCACCAGGAACTCCAGCTTTTCTGCGATCACCAGGCCGTTCTTTGTGACTCGATGTGATAGATTAAGACCCTCGAAGTCCTTGTTGATGTGCTCAATAGGAGCTCCGCGCAACACTTCTGTGATGATCATCTCCCACAGCGATTTGGAGTAAATCCCCTGCGGTTTGTACAAGTCTGCCTTGAAGATCTCGGTGATAGCACTCAGGGAATCCTTGTCCGCAGTCGAGAGTCTGGCGAGGTCAATGTTACCCCCAACCACCTTGATACTGGCCAACCGCCAATAACCGTCTACAGGGGCCAGGACGCCGTCGAACACCTTGTTGAACTCAGTCGCCTTCTCATCATACTCAAGCAGGAAATCATCCCCGTAGGTGGAAAGGAAGGCGGCATTGTACGGAGAGTAGGAAGAGTTCCAAAGCGTGGCGTTTGCTGCCGCAGGAACGACGACCAGTCCTGACTCAGTGAGGATATTGCCGTACACATCCATGTACACAGGAGAGGTCATATCCAAGTTGGTCGCATAATCTATACTCATCTGAGAATCCAGATTCTTCAGCAGAAGGTAGTTGTAGATAGACTGCCGCTCGTCCTTGTCTGCACCCTCGACATACGGCATGGTGGGGGAGGAGATGAAGACTGGGGTGTTTTTGTTCAGCACAGAGTTCAGCGAGTTAAACAATTCGCTATCTGCATACACAGCAGAGAGCACAGCAAAGGCAGTAAGCGGAGTGTATGAACTCGCCTCGTGCTTCCCATCGGAGTAAACGGCACCCGTCTGATCATCCCACAGATCATCAGGCTTGAGGTAATGGAGTGCCGTGCTGGACGAACTGGTTGCGCCATCCTCGTCCGCAGACAAGAAGAAGGTATTCCACTTGCCGTCTTTATTCCCGGCCTCGTTGGAATACTGATTTTGCACAGTAGAGGAGTAGGTGGTTGACTCGGCAGTCTTTGCGATATTCTCCATCGACACATCCCAAATTCCTACGATTGCGTCGCCCATCTTCTGCCACCACGCCCGTGTACTGCTTGCGCCGTCGACATTGTCTAACCTGTTGAACGCTTTGTCCGTGAGATCGGCCAGCACGTTTACATTGTATAGATTATCGTCCAGGTAGAGCACGATGTCCTTGTCTGCCGACAACAGATCCTGCAGTGTGCACACACGCAGGGAACCCCGGGTACCGGTTCTCTGAAAATTAACGGCAGAATCCACATTTGTGTCAATATACAGCGCCTTCCGGTTGTAGCCAAATTTTGAGTGGAAATTTACCAACCAAGAAGTATCAACGATCCCGGAAAAGGTGTATGGATCGTAGAGATTGGTTTTCATGGGAAGGTATGAGGTGGATGCAGCAATCCCTGTACGCATATCAGAGGACAGCTGCCATCCCCCACCACTCGTTGCATCTCCAGTACGCCCGAAGAAGTACTTGAGTGGGCTGGATACGCTGGACGGATCATAGCTGTCAATCGCGTCGAACGCATTTACAGAAAGCAGATAGTCATATATCGCCTTCAGGCTGTTATAGTTGGTTCCACCGACATCCGTGTGCTTGTTAGAGGTGTTCCAAACTTCCCAGATCACAGGATCGTCCAACCAGGAGGCGGTTTCGTACAGAGCTTTGATTGCACTCAGGTCTTTCGCATACCCAGAGAACACTGTCTGGCCTTCTACAATGAGAGGTGCCAGGTTCTTGATGAGGGTAGTGCCATAGGCAGCGAACTCGTTATAGCTGACCATCAGGTAGTACAGCCACTCGGTGTTGACTGCATTCCCCAAGTGAGGAGACTTGACGTCAGTTACATCAGCGAACATGTACTTAGACACATCCGCCATAGAATCTCCGAAAGCCACGCTGCGGAAATCCTCAATTCCCTGTTTAGTGACGCTTCCTACAGTCGCTTGGCCATCTGAGCTGGATAACAACTTTGAAGCCAGTCCCATGGTCGCCTGTATCTTGTACAGCAATGCTTCCATTCTCAGATAGTCATTATTAAGGCTCTCGGAGGCTGCCAGCGAGTTATACTTGTTGAGCGCGTAGGCCTCTGTTGTCGCGTCAATAGGAGGGGCAGCCGAGGCCCCCTCCACTGTGATGTGCGTGGTAGATGGCGGTGCGAAATCGAGCAGATTGAACAGGGAGGCGATCGTATATTTCTCAAGGTCAGTGAGCTCGTTTGAAGACAGAACCTGGTCCTTGGTAACAGGCAGACCGGCCTCTGGATTTGCGGCACCTGACTGCTTGTACACGACATAAGCCCTTGCAGACCAAATCGCCTTCTCTTTAAAAGAGGCTGTGTCAGGCGGAGGGTCGCCCAACTGATCCTTGGCCTCCTGGAGTGTTTCGTCAACGACTGCCGAGCTCAGATCAAACTTCTTCCAGATCTCCTGCGCGGCGCTGTCCACGTCACTAAACAGTTGTATATTAGTTTTCTCGAAAGCACCAATCTGCTTTAGCCAAACCAGCAGGGCCAGGGTGTTCTTATTCGCCTCGTCCCCACTGTTCGGGTTGTACCGTCTGACAACATCGAGAGTAATGGAGTTGATGTCGACCCACGAACCGTTCCAGTACACCATGCTGTACGGAGCAATGCCCCTTGCATAGTCTACGACGCTATACGGAGGCTCGTGGAGAGTCCACCCCATACCAGGGGCTTGTGTCAGATAAACCTTGCACGCTGAAAAATCGACGCTTCCTGCCTTTATGCTATCGGCAGTAATGGACTTGGTATAGTCCCCATGGTTCACCAAATAGAGCTCATACAGGAAACGGAGACTTGACCCCATCGTAATTGCATACGTGTCTCCCGACATAGACTTTAGGGTTTTTGCAGACCAGTTGTTTTTATTTGAAAGAAGCTCCATGTCCCACGGAGCCAAATAGGTGTCAGAGCCTTTGACCTTAGATAGGTCAAGAACACGGTTCTGTAGGGCAGTGCTTGATAGCGCGTATAACGCAAGTCCGTCTGCTGTCTCCTGTGCAACAAACTTACCTGGAGAGGAACTGTTGGTTGCTTCATCTCCCCACCCATAGCCTGGGAAAGTGACGACGTCGTCCGCAACATAGACTGTTCCCGACAGCACATCCTCCTTGATAAGGGCAAACGCATGAATCGGGAGGAGGCCCAGAACCACCACCACAAGAAGAAATGCTGATACAATCCGTTTCATTTAAAAGGCTAACCCCCCTTAAAATAAGGGAGAGGGGTTTGTACCCCTCTCCCGTTAATGTTCCGTCACTCCACTTCAGACGGAGTATTGTTATTGTTAGAGGCCGTACCGGAAACCACGACACCGAGGTCGGTGGTGTTCCAAGAAATGTCCGTACGGTTCTCAGAAGCAGAAGACAGCGTACCAGTACCATCGAAAGCGATGTACTTGATGTAGTGGGTCGTGCCGTTCTTGCTATCCACCACTTTCAGTCCGCTTCCGGAGAGCTCGTAAATTCCGGACTTAGCACCGCCTCCGCCGATGGTAAAGGAGAGGTTTCTGTTCTTCTTGGCATCTTCCTGAACCGTAATGGTGATGGAGCCGGTGCCACTCTTGCTGGTTCCAGTAATACCATTACCGGTAGTGCTGGAGATCAAGAGGTTGCTGCCGGCGGGACACTGAACATTGGAGGCGCTGGTGCTGAGATGCAGGGTAAGGTCATTTACGGCATGCTTGCCAGACTGTACCGCCTGCTTCTCAAAGTTCAGCCGAATGCGTACGTACATAGGCAGACCAACGTTGATGTTGGAGGACAGGTTGAGGTCAGAGACAGGGAACTGTAGTGCGTACTGCACGATGGTTCCGTCCTTGTTGAATACATCATTGATCTTGGAGATGTCGACCTCGCCGTTAGTGAGTGTAACCTGCAGGACAGGTTTCCAAGACTCGCCGTCAACATAAGCGGCATTCTTAGCGGCAAGTTCATCCACCCAAGTCTGCATTTTACCTTCGATCGTATTCGCCAGAGCACGCTTTGCATCAGCACCACTGATGTCGTTGTACTCACCGATGACCGCGTTGTACGTGTTGGTCGCAAGCTTATTGACCAGCTGCTGCTGAGGGATCTCAGAGTTATCGGATGCGAACACCGGCCTACCGGCAGAGCCGGTAAACTGATCGAACACGGCGATTGGATCCACTTCCAACAGAACACGGCTTACCATCTCGGAGCCAAAGTCCACGACCTTGGCCGCCAGATCTCTGTAGTAGCCGTTATAGATGAATGCTCCGATGATAATACACAAAATCATCTGTGGGATTGCGCGGATAAAATACGTCTTGGGCCGGACCGTGTCACCCTCAAAATCCGTGAAGGACTTGATGTTAGGGAGGATGCGCATGAGAGCATTGGAGAACGACCCGGAGTTTACATCCTTGGTCAGGAACGTATCCTTGAACTGCTGAATCCACCCAAGGCTCTCCACCTCTTTATGTGCCGCATCCACGCGGTCCCAGAACTTGGGATAGGCGCAGTATGCAGCGGCCAGAACATTCTTAAACATGGCGACCAGGATGATGAGGAAGGCCACGATGGTGATGACCATACCAAATCCTGAGTCGATCCAGTTCGTGAGCCAGCTTACGCTGTCTATCGCTCCGGCGTACTTGGGATTCTGCAAAATGTCAACGGTGACTTGCGAATAATTCATACATAGCTCACTCCTTTACCTACTTAAGATTCCTGTCACCGCCCTAGCGAACCAGGCGATCACATTGAGAATGAGACCGTTCTGGAACAAGCCAAATAGTGATAGAGCGATGATAGAGTATAGCAACACCATTTTTAGCTGTATCGTATGAACGTCCTTTCTCCCCAGCGTGAGTAGCTTATAGGGGTCGAAGACGTTATCACAAAATATTTGCCAAGGCTTCACATTCGCAATGAGGGCGAGACCCATTAGGATGACAAAAGCAAACATGAAAATCCGAGGCAGGATGTTGAGTACTGCAATGATGGCAATGGTAAGCCAGTCATCCGCGTTCTGTATCCCTACATCCTTAAAAAACTGCTCCCAATCGAATCCGGCTGAGGCGTCCCCATGCACCAGCCCAGGAGCCGTAGGGGGTGTGGCACCGAGTTTGGAACCTGCCATGAATGTAAACGCGAAGCCACACGACTGGATCCATACTGCGGTGGGAGTGGCATGGATAAGGCTGTACTTCAGCTCTTCTTGACTGAAAGTACTGTCTCCGCTGCCATACACCTGACCACCTTCTGTGTTGCGCGACGCAAACGTGATTCCGCTGTAGGTGTTCACGTTTGACTTCATATGCAGTGTCGCAGAAAGCGATTCTGGATATCCGAGCAACCCTGGGATGCCGACTGGAGCCGGGACCCACTTGACGTAGTACTTGGGGCTGTCGTTCGGGTGCGACTCGAAGCTTCCGCCGGAAAAGCTACTGAGGTCACAATACCAACTCGCCTTGTTTTGCAGCTGGTGACGCACATTTACTGCAGAGTACTTGTCAGAACCACTGAACAGGTACCAGTTGTAGTTCCAATCTCCGAAGTATCCGCTGGACCCGCCGGAATACACCAGGGACGTGAGAAAAGAGGACTTATCCTTAGCAACAAATCCTCCGTAATTGCTGAAGGTGTCACTTCCCATAAGATTCGGCTTTATGATAAAAGCATCATACTTTGGGATGTAGGCTACATCCGGCAACCCTCCGCCTGCTACGCTATACGTGTCAGTTGCAGAGTCGTAGGTAGCCTCTACAGAGCTGATTGGTGGGATGCTCGTAAAACTCACGTCCCACTCTTTCGCCGGCTCTGCGCCCAACATTGATGTGAGCTTTACAGCTCCATCCGACTTTCCTTGATTGGTGTCATCGTTTGGATCCTTTGCGAAAAAGGTGAAGATACCCTGCTGCCCATCGAGATGGTTGTCAACTGTCACCCAGTTAGCCAGCGGATAGGTGACCGGACAATACACGTACGGAACGATTGTGTTCCCGCTTTTCACATTAACGGTGGCGGCCCATTCACCAACGTCCTTAGTTCCGCTGCCGATAAAGGAGTTGTTTGTGTTCT
>UMCH01059503.1_pt1 | contig 26925 bp, 19 predicted proteins | sample 1964201 | NCBI WGS metagenome assembly UMCH01 (sample SAMEA4835965, study PRJEB28245) | human gut metagenome | biome: gut microbiome; material: fecal sample | place: Denmark | collected 2008 | reverse complement strand
GACTGGAGTGCACAGCTCGTCTAACACTGTATTCAATGCCTGAACTAAGGCTATATTGTTGATATCGAACAAATCCCGATTGGTCTCTACACTTTTCTGGATTTCTCCACATAAAACTGAAAAAGCAGGGGAGGCTGTTATCATACTTTTCAGTTCGGTATAGTCTTCCTTTTCCACTGGAGCGAAAACTGGATGGGAAGCTACTAGTGCCAATGCCGTACTTTGTATATTTATTTCGTTACTTGACTGTCCATAAAATTCTCGGCTTATTAAAAGCACGGCATTTTGCTCGTTGGTGACAAATGCCAGTTGAGGATGCTGTTCAGACTGAGGGATACTGGCAGTGAAAGCTCCGTTGCTTATTGCCTGTTCATCAATTAAAGAAATGATTTTCAAACCTTCAGTTTGTTCGATATCAACTTTTCCGGTTATCTCTACACTTTCAATGTCAGGTATGATATTTTCACTTATTGGAAGGCGCAAAACCACACCGTCCGCTAAAGTAAGTACCAATTCACTTTCCTCTATTTTCATGTCATGGAAAAATGAAATATATGAAAAACTGTCGTTTTCTTCTTCTTTACTTACGGCTTGTATTGGAGTACCGTTATTGTCTGACATAAGTCCATAATTTGCTCCGTTGTCGTAACTGATTGTCCAGTATCCTTCCATATTGATTTTCATCAGGGGAGTGGTTGCATTTTCACCGGTTACCGGGACTTTATTACCTTTTGTATCGGTTAGATATGACGAGATACCGCTTACGGTTTGTGTCCAGTAGTACATATCTTCAAATATAGCTACACTTATGATTGGTATATTTTTCTCTGTCTCATTTTTTTCAACTCTGAGAGTGAGCTGACTGTTGTCTGAAAGTGTAATGATATGTCCGTCTGTATCATCTGTTTGGATGTTTGTAACGGTAAGTTGGTTTTGAAGTGCATTGACAACTCCACTGATAGTAGAAAGGTCACTGTTCATTTGTACCAATTGGCTTTCGAGAGATTCAATACGGTTTTTAAGAGAATCCTCCTTTTCCCTCGAGGTGTTTTCATCGTGCCTGCACGCTGTCACTATTGCCAGTGTATATAACAGCAACAGGCATTTGTACCATTGTCTCATTACTTTCTATCTTTTGTGCCCTCGGTTCCCTATGGGCGGTTATAAAACCATAAAGCGTGGAACTGTATGTACCACATCTTTGTGAGTCGGCCCTGAGAAAACCTTTACTCACGCAAGATGAAGACATAACGCTTAAGTATAGGAAAGAGATTTCTGCTCTTTCCTATACTTAAGCAAAGATACAAAAAATCAGGGATTGTGTATGATATGGGCAGTACTTTCTGGGAAGTACTGGAGTCCTGTCTAAGAAGTACTGGAGTCCTGTCTAAGAAGTACCGGAGTCCTGCTAAGGAAGTACTGGCATGACGAAGGAGAGTCTTTTTTTCAACGGCTGATATTAAGGAAATATCTTAAACTCGTAGCCTTCTGCAAGCAGCCACTCAATGGAGCGGGGAAGAGCATATTTAAGGTTTTCTTCCGATTTCAGGGAGTCATGGAACGTAATGATAGAACCGTTCCGGGCATATTTCTTTACCTTCTCAAATACTTGCAGACCATTGAGCCGCTTGCTGTAGTCTCGCGTAACCAAATCCCACATCACAATCTGGTATTTCTTTTTCAACACATGGTATTGCATCCACCGCATGTGTCCGTGAGGAGGACGAAATAAGTTGGTCTGCAAATAAGCGTTGGCCTTATCGGTATTGGCCAGATAGTTCTGGCTTAAAAATTCGAATCCTCGTATATGGTTAAAAGTATGGTTTCCGATACGATGTCCGCGTTCCACTACCATCTGGAATTCTTTGGGATGCTTCCTTACATTATCGCCCACCATGAAGAAGGTAGCTTTAATTCCATATTTGTCCAGTAAATCAAGTACCCATGGAGTAATTTCAGGTATGGGGCCGTCATCAAAAGTGAGGTAGACAGCTCTTTCGTTTTTATCCATGCGCCAGAGAGCTTTTGGATAAAGCAGACGGATAAATTGTGGAGGTTGTTCTATGAACATGTTTTTCGTCGTTTTAAGAGGTTTGTTTTGCAGAAAGAATTAAAAGAAAGAATGTCATTCTGAACCGGCAAAGGTGGTGATATTCTCTGTGGTGTTCAGAATGACATTCGGTATCTAATCATTCAATTTCTGTATTATTGAGCAGGAGCGCTGTTACCTACTCGTTTTTCCAGCAGTTTATACAGCTGGTCGAACTTTTGAGCATAATGCAAAGCAGATTTGTTTTCTTCACCTGTCTTGCTGTCCTTCATTTGCGCCATGGTCTTGCATACATCATCCAGAATATAGAAATAACGCATGCAGTTCTCGTATGAACTTGTAAAGCGAGCATCGTCCAAACTCAAGTACCAGGTAGCATATTCTACTGCATTGTTGGCCAGTTCATTGAGAATCTTTTCAGCTTTCTGCGGCTGTCCCAGTGCCAGGTAGTTTTCTGCCATTTCCTTGGAACTGCTCATCAGGTAGTCGTGCGGAACGGTGGTCGAAGGAATCACTTTTTCGCAATAATCCAATGCTTTCAGTGCCTTATCCTTCTTGCCTTCCTTAATCAACTGGCTGGTTAGCTGTACGAACATGCGGCGATGAGTATCGCACATGCGTAATACCGTTTCATCCAGGTAAATGTCAGGGTTGTCAATGCCGCCGAACTTGAACTTGTTCATCAGGTTGTCGTACATCTTTTCGCTGTCGAGTCGTCTGCCTAATTTCGCATTGTCAAACGGAGTGATGCGATAAGCCAGACCTTCCTGCAAGAAGTTATTGGTCAGGTTCAGGTGATTGTCAGAACCCACGGTGATAGCCATGTACATCGGACGTTCCCAGTTGGTATTGGCCAACATTTCCAACATCATCAGTTCGCTCTTATACAGCACTCGTTTTCCTTTCAGCGAGATATGCATGTATTCAGGAATAGAATCAGGTGTCAGCATACCTGAACGTTTGATGGCTTCCTTATCCAGTTTTATGACGATACTGTCGGTCGGAATCATCTGTAAGTCTTCCTTCGGTGAGCGTACCCAGTGTTCCAGGATGTTTTTCAGCTCGTATGGATTATCTCCAAACTCCTTGGCTGCCTCTTCCGGATTCTTTTTGTAGAATTCAAGAATGGTCGGCATGGCATCAGGACGTACGTACACCGCTTCGTTGTGACCGGATACATAGTCAATACGATCCCAGTTGATAGGTACTGAAGGAGAGTCGTATGCCGGACGGCGCATCTGGTCGATGTACCAGTCAGTCTGCAGGTAACTCAGGTTGCAGACACGTACATCCGTGCGTACACCTTCTGTTTCCTGATTATACCACAAGGGGAATGTATCGTTATCACCGTTAGTAAAGAGAATCGGATTTCCCTTTTCTGGTACAGAGTTCAGGTAGTTCTGTCCGAAATCGCGGCAAGTGTAGCGGTTGCTGCGGTCGTGGTCATCCCATGTCTGGCTTACCATTTGCACGGGCACCAGCAAGCAGACCACACTGGCTAAGATAGCCGCAGGCTTTTCATTGATTTTCTTGCTCAGGTATTCGGCTATGGCTGCCACTCCCAGTCCAATCCAGATGGCAAATGCATAGAACGAACCGGCGTATGCATAGTCTCGTTCACGAGGCTGCTGCGGTGTCTGGTTCAGGTAAAGCACGATGGCCAGACCGGTCATGAAGAAGAGGAAGAAGACAATCCAGAATTGCTGGATACCCTTTTCTCCCTTATAAGCCTGCCAGAACAGACCGATAAGTCCTAAAATCAACGGTAAACAGTAGAATACGTTGTGTCCCTTGTTGTTTTTCAGTTCACTTGGGAGCAGCGTCTGGTCGCCTATCAACATGTTATCGATAAATGAAATACCGGTAATCCAGTTTCCATGTTCGATTTCTCCTTGTCCCTGAATGTCATTCTGACGTCCGGCAAAGTTCCACATGAAATAACGCCAGTACATGTAATTCAACTGGTAGATGAAGAAGAACTTGATGTTATCCCATTGTGTCGGAATCTTCACCATAATCATCTCTCCACACTGGTCGTAGGGTACCTGACGTCCTTCTACTCCTCCCAGCCAGTCTTCGTAGGCCTGTGCATGTGCATCGCTGTACATACGTGGGAACAACATGTTTTGAGCGTATTTATACTCTGTTTTATGACGTACAATTTCGTAGCTGTCCTTTTCATCCGGACGTTCCTTTTCTTTCCGCTGGTATACCGGAGCACCTTCTTCCACATCGTACACGCATCCTCCTTCAGTAGGTTTCAATGCCGGTTTGGAAGCATAAGTCTGTCCGTAGAATAACGGGCGGGTACCGTATTGTTCACGACCTAAGTATTCTCCCAAAGTAAAGATGTCTTCCGGAGAGTTCTGGTCCATTGGCGTATTGGCCGAAGAACGGATGACAATGACTGCATAAGAAGAATAACCAACCACAATCATCATCATGGCCAGCAGACTGGTGTTCAGTGTGCGTGCGCTGACACGGTATTTCTCACCGATATTGGCAAAGAGGTAAATTGCTAAAATAGCCAGTACGATAATACCGATGAAGACGCTACTCCAGCCGTGTCCGTAGAACGGAATGCCTAATAAACCCACCGTGGTCAGGAAAGAGATATTCATCCGCTTGCGGCTTTTTACGGTGTAGCTTTCGTATACACCCCAGATGATGCTTGCAGCCAGAATAATCATGTAAATGATGACACCCGTATTAAATGGCAGGCCGAAGTCGTTGACAAACAACAGCTCAAACCATCCGCCTACCTTCACGATACCCGGTACGATGCCATACAATACGACAGCTACCAGAATCATGGAACCAGCCAAGGCTATCAGACTGCCTTTCAGGTTGGCGTTGGGGTTTTTCTTGTAATAATATACCAGTACGATGGCCGGAATACAAAGTAGGTTCAGCAAGTGTACACCGATAGACAATCCTGTGAGGTAAGCAATCAGAATCAGCCAACGGTCGCTGTGAGGCTCGTTAGCCCGGTTTTCCCACTTCAGAATCAGCCAGAAAACAATGGCAGTGAAAAGGCTGGAATACGCATATACTTCACCTTCTACCGCACTGAACCAGAATGTATCACTCCATGTATAAGCCAGTGCACCTACTAGTCCTGATCCCATGATGGTAATCAGCTTGCCCGTAGTCATCTCTTTGTCATCGGGGCAAATCAGTTTCTTGGTCAGGTGAGTAATGCTCCAGAATAGGAACAATATACATGCCGCACTCATCAGGGCACTCATTATGTTCACCATTTTAGCCACTTGAGTCGCATCGCTGGCAAATTGGCTGAACAGGTTGGCTGTCAGCATGAAGAAAGGTGCGCCAGGAGGATGTCCTACCTCCAGTTTGTATCCGGTGGTAATGAATTCCGGACAGTCCCAGAAGCTGGCCGTCGGTTCAATGGTCATGCAGTAAGTAAATGCAGCCACCGCAAAAGTAAGCCAGCCTACCAGATTGTTAATCTTGTTGTACTGTTTCATGAATTATTTTTAGTTTCTCGTTAAAATTCAATGCGGCAAAGATAGCAAACATTTGCTAATCAAGTCTCAAAAGTAAATGATAATGTTGCAAAAGGCGTTAAAAGCAGCCTTCTACTCTTCATGATGATGGCATTTTAATATTCGATGAGGCAGGTTGCCGTGTCCTAACAGTTCGATAGGACATTCAAAGTGTGCTTCCAGCCATTCGGCGGAGACTTCCGTATCCGGATGGTAATCCAGCGTGCCGTTTACACAGGCAATGCTTTTTACGTTTTGCAGAATGGTGCCGATATCGTGACTCACCAGCACGATGGCGCATTCCTTGTTGATTTCCTCCAACAGCGCATAAAGACGAGCCTCAAAACGCTTGTCAATGTATGTGTTGGGTTCATCCAGAATGACGACTTCCGGATTGGAGACGAGTGCACGTCCTAATAAGGCCCTTTGCAGCTGTCCGCCACTTAATTGTCCGATGGCTCTTTGTTCCAAGCCTTCCAGTCCCATGCGGGCAATGGTTTCACGTACCTTGTCATGCTGTGCCTTGGAGAATGAGCGGAACAATGATTTTTGTTTATTTAATCCGGAAAGAACCACTTCGTACACCGAGATGGGAAATTTCTTGTCTATAGTGTTGTATTGGGGCAAATACCCCATTGTAATCTCATTCACCTCTTTTCCCTGATGAAAAAACTGAATCTTTCCAGCCGTAGGTTTTAGTAAGCCTAAAATAATTTTCATCAAGGTGGTTTTTCCTCCTCCGTTCGGGCCGATTACTCCAAGAAAATCCTTTTCTGCAATTTCCAGGTTGATATGTTCCAATACTTTTTTCTGGTCGTATGCAGCGGCAATCTCAGTCAGTCTGATAAGAGGTTGGTTCATGAGGATAAATTTTAGTTATTGTTTTTTGCTTAATGATTTGGCTATGTGAATCATTTCTTTGTTCCAGTCATAGCTTAACGGGTTGATAGGGACGATTTTTAGCCCCAGTTCCTGCGCGATTACTTCCGCGTTACGCTGGTCGAATTCCTGTTGCACGAATACGACTCTTACCTGTTTCTGTTTGCAGGTTTTCATCAGTTCCTGCAGATGACTCGGTGAAGGTTCCTTTCCTCCTTCCTCGATGCTGATTTGCTGCAGGCTGTAATCTCTGGCAAAGTAACTTAATGCCGGATGGTAAATCAGGAAACAATAGTCAGCATTCGTCAAATAACTTTGCATCTCACGTTCGGTACGGTTGATGACCTGTTGCAGGCTGTCCAGTCGTGTCTGATAGTAAGTTTGATTGTCCGGGTCTATCTCAGACAATGCCTTGCAGATGTTAGAAGAAATGATACGTGCATTCGAAACCGAATTCCATATATGAGGTTCTACTCCGTCTATATTTCCATGTGTATGGGCATGAGGATGTATTTCATGAATGAGATCGACTCCTTGCGACATGTCATAAAAAGGCAGTTTGGGCGTATTGGCTTGCAATCTTTCTGCCCATGCCTGTTCAAACCCGATATGGCCGATACGCAAATAGGCTTTGCTTCGTGCCAGTTCGACGAGTTGCTGGGGAGTAGGGTCGTATATTTCTGGATTAGCTCCTTTGGGAACGATACTGACCACCTGGAATTTGTCTCCAGCAATGGCTTCTGTGAAATATCGTAACGGTTCAATGGTTACTGTCAGAGTAGGGGCGTCTTCTTTTCCTTGCTTTCCCGTACAAGATACGGTGAGCAGCAGGATACTTATCAAAATAAAAAAATATTTTTTCATTCGTTTGTGTCGTATTGAAAGTGTGATACAAATATAGTAGTTTCTTTTGGTAGGGGGAGACTCCTTTGTTTATTTTTAGGTTCTTTCTTTGGTTGCCCGAAGAATTTCTCTTTTACCTCCTGGAGGGCCAGGGAGCCGCTCTACGGTGAAACCAGCAGTCTGCAACATTCTCCTTACTACTCCTTTTGCGCAGTAAGTAGTCAGGATTCCACTGGGATTCATCTGGCGGTACAAGTTGTCAAAAAGTGGCTGACTCCACATCTCAGGCTGCTTTTCGGGAGCAAAGGCATCAAAGTAGACCACATCATAACATTCACTGAATGAGAAGTGAGTGAAATCACCTTCTATCTTGTGAAGCGTGAAATAGGGTGAGATTTTTACTTCCTGGTTCCAGGGAGCAGTGTGCAGTGCATAGAATTTCTCACACTCTTCCGGAGCGATTGTTTCCGGATAGGCAAGTTCGCGTACAATGTCTTCCGAAAGAGGGAATCGTTCAATGCTGGTAAAGTGAATGGCTCTTTGGCTTTTTTCTGCTTCCAGCAAGGTCAGAAAGGCGTTTAGTCCTGTACCGAAACCGATTTCAAGTACACGGGGATTTGCCGCCTGAGCGTGATTCAATCCCATTTGAATAAAAATATGTGCAGACTCGGTCAATGCGCCTTTTACGGAATGATAATGTTCATTCAATTCAGGAACGTATAATGTATTGCTTCCGTCGGCAGTGGGTTCGAGTGTAATCATCTTTCTATCAACAGTATTTCATTAAAAATCCGGTTATCCTTATTTATTGGGTTTTAAAAAGCTTTCCGGAAATGTTACTTCTTGTTCCGTATGATTCTTTACACGAATCCAAGTGCGGAATCCTTTTTCTCCTTCTGTCAGTTCGATAATACGGGCTCCATTGGGTAGATTATTGTATACCGTATTTCCACCTGTATAACGTCCGTATGCCAAAAGGATACCTTGCCACATTACTGCGTAGTCATTGTCATGGTCATGTCCAACAAATACCCCTTTGATGTCTCCCATTTCTTTCATGGCAGTGAAAAGGCCTGAGTTTAAGGCTGGGGCACATGCTTTCTCTTTCCGGATACCAAATAATGCCGCATTTTCATAAGTTGCAGCCTGATTATATTCCGGCAAAGGAATATGGAAGAATGCTAGTGAAGGAACGGGGATTCCACCGTTTGCCTGTGTATATTTTGAACTGTTCTCACGATACCATTGAATCTGGTCGAAATCGATATAGTCATATCCTCCCACTTCTTTTATCTGCGAATAAGAATGAGAATCAAACACATAAAGGATTTCAGCGTTTTTCTGTCCATCAGATGATTTTACAGGCAGAATAAAGTTGGTTGTACCTGAGATACCTTTTGTGGTGGCAGTCAGGCTGTATGGGATACTTTCTATGATTTCGAATAATTTTTCCCGGGAAAGCCCTTGTTCGTCATCGTGGTTTCCGAAGGTTACAGCAAAGGGGATTTTTCGTTTTGAAACTTGCTCCAGTACGGTACGCATGCTTTTTTCTGCAGGTTTTCCGTAGATTACGTCACCGGTAAACATTACCAAATCTGGATTTTCGGCATTCAGCACTTCATTGATACGTTCAATGGCTACCTCTGCGCGTGGGTCATTAAAAATGTAGTGTACATCGGTAAACTGGACGATTTTGAACTTTCCGTTGGCATTGAATTTTAAGTTTTGTGCATAAGCCAGTGCAGTTATGCATAATAAGCAATAGATGCAAAGAAGTTTTTTCATGTTTTGTTAAATTTTTCGTAGATGATTTTCGGTAGTTTTCGCAAAGATAGTCATATCTTTTGATCAAGGAAAATTTGCATTGGTTTTCTATCCGATGAATCGGAAGACTCCCAAAGCTGTGGCCACAATAATGGCATAGCGAGCCAGTTTGCCAATGGTCATGGCAATAGTGGTAATCCATACATTGCCTCTCATAAATCCAAGTGCGATGAGCAGAGCATCCCCGATAACAGGAAGAAATGAGAAAAAAGCCATCCATGATCCTCTTCCGTGAATAAACCGGATGGCCTTATCCATTTGTTTTTTGTCAACCTTGAAATATTTCTCAATCCACTCCGTTTTACCAATTCGCCCTATCCAGTAGCAGGTAAAGCCTCCAAGTGCGTTTCCGGCAGTAGTGAAGAGTGTGGACCACACAGGGTCAAGTCCTAACCCAATGCAGGCCAGTAATACAACCTCCGAACTGAACGGCAAGATGGTTCCGGCCAGGAATGCAGAAAGAAACATTCCCCAGTATCCCCAATCTATCAGAAATTGAATAAATGCATCCATAAATTCATGATACATACGCAGGTCCAGATTCCAAGGGATACCCAAAGAAAGATACGGGTAAACCGGTTGAAGGTCAGTGCCAGTAAGTGACCACCCATGACGGAACCTACGACTAATGTCATAAGAAAATAAGTATTGAAGTGTGAAGGCAGAAGCAGCATACAGGCCAATGTGCCGATTCCTGTAATTATCAGGACACGAAGCATGATGCGTGTTTGTACCTTGTCCTGGTAGCTATGCAGAATACATTCTACACTGCAGATGGCTATGAATAAGATTGCAATGCCTCCCGAAGCCAATTGCGACAAAGAGAGAATAGCGTAGTCTATTGGAGGGAAGTGGGCAAGTGCTTTGAAAGGTAGCCAGGTTTCTTCCACGTTTCCAGCATAAAGATGATAGGCTAATGCAATCCAATAAGGAACGAGGAGGCCGATGAGACCTGCAAAGAATGTGCGGAGGGTAAAAGCCCTCAAACCAATCATGTAGAAATAAATCAGCGGCACAAAGTAGAGTACCTGTGGAAGCAGAAAGCTGCTGATACCGAGACAGAGGAAGCAATGAAAAACAGGAATCGGAGCATATACCGATTCATAGCTTCGGAATAAGTAAGAGAAAGAAACCGTAAACAGCAGCGGAATCCATTGCTCATGTGAATAGGTGTGCAGGAAAGGAAGTCCGCTTAAGAAGAAAAGAAATAGGGCCGCATGAAGCGTCGTACGTGTCCGGATGAGTGAGAACGTGGTATTCAACTCAATCAGGCAGTAGACTATGGCTCCGTGAATGGCCAAAGAAAGTAAATCTGTCTTTTCCTGATAGGTGATACTATACATGATAAGACAGATGATAATGGTCACCGGAAGAGTAGCTCTTCCGGTGACCAGTTCATATTGAAATCTATTTCGGGCAAGCATGTGTTACAGGTCAAACCCGATATCTGAACGGAAATATTTTTTCTCGAAACAGATCTTGCCTGCATTCTGGAAAGACTGTGCCAGAGCTTCTGCCTTGTTAGCTCCGTAGGAGCTAACTGCGATCACTCGTCCTCCGGCAGTAACCACCTGTCCGTCTTTCAAGGCTGTTCCAGCATGGAATACGATACTTCCTCCTGCCTTTGCTTCTTCAATACCCGTCATCGGGAACCCTTTTTCATAAGCTTCCGGGTAGCCGCCAGATACCAGCATGACACAGACAGCTGAGCGTGGGTCAATTTCCAGTGTCTTTTCATTCAGGTTGCCCTGAGCTACCCCTTCAAACAAGTCTACTAAGTCGCTCTTGATACGCAGCATGACACTTTCTGTTTCAGGGTCACCCATACGGACATTGTATTCGATTACCATCGGTTCACCTTTTACATTAATCAGTCCGAAGAAGATAAATCCTTTGTAATCGATACCTTCTGCAGCCAGTCCTTCTACTGTAGGACGGATGATACGGTCTTCCACCTTCTTCATCCATTCTGCATCAGCAAATGGAACCGGAGAAACAGAACCCATACCGCCTGTGTTCAATCCTTTGTCACCTTCGCCGATACGTTTGTAGTCTTTGGCTTCCGGCAGGATTTTATAGTTCTTTCCATCAGTCAGTATGAATACAGAGCATTCGATACCGCTCAGGAATTCTTCGATAACTACTGTAGCAGAAGCGTTTCCGAACATACCGCCCAGCATTTCTTTCAGCTCTTTCTTGGCTTCTTCCAATGTGGGGAGAATCAATACACCTTTTCCAGCACACAATCCGTCAGCTTTCAGCACGTAGGGAGCTTCCAGTGTTTCCAGGAAAGCCAGTCCTTCTTCCAGGTTGGCTGCAGTTACGCTCTTGTATCCGGCAGTCGGAATATGATGACGCTGCATGAAACCTTTGGCAAATTCCTTGCTTCCTTCGAGTACGGCTCCAGCCTTTGACGGACCGATAACCGGTACCTGCTTCAATGCGTCATCATTTTTGAAGAAATCATATACCCCCTTCACCAATGGGTCTTCCGGACCTACTACTACCATGTCAATGCCGTGGGCCGTTACAAACTGCTTGATACCTTCAAAGTCATCGGCTTTGATAGCTACGTTTTCGCCTACTTCACGCGTACCGGCGTTTCCCGGAGCGATGTATAACTTTTCAATTTTCGGGCTTTGTGCGATTTTCCATGCCAGTGCATGTTCGCGTCCTCCTGAACCTAAAAGTAAAAGTTTCATATATGTATCTGTTTTTTTAGTCTATTATTTCAAATGGTCTTCAAAATAGCGGGTGATGTGTTCGTGCAGGTGTACACGGTCACGACCCATCATGTTATGTCCGTCTTCCGGATAAACGAAAAAGTCCGGATGGGTACCAGCTTCAATACAAGCTCTCAGGAATGAGTAGCTGTGCTGTGGTACACAAGTGGGGTCTGTACCTCCGATAATGATTTCCAGACGGCCTTTCAGGTTGCCGGCCTTCTGTTTTAAGTCAGAACCCTTGTATCCTTCCGGATTAGTTTCCGGAGTATCCATATAACGTTCACCGTACATCACCTCATAGAACTTCCAGTCAATGACCGGTCCTCCAGCTACACCTACCTTGAAGATGTCAGGATAAGTCAGCATCAGGTTGGTCGTCATGAAGCCACCGAAGCTCCAGCCGTGTACACCAATTCGTTCACCGTCTACATAAGACAGTGATTTCAGGAACTCGGCACCTTTTACCTGGTCTTTCATTTCTTCTACTCCCAAGTGGCGGAATGTACAGTTCTCAAAAGCCAGTCCTCGGTTATCACTTCCCCGGCTGTCTACTGTCAACATCACATACCCTTTCTGAGCCATGTATAAATCCCATCCTCTGGCATCATAAAAACGCGTGTTGTGGATGAGCTGTGCATGCGGTCCACCATATACGTAGATAATGGCCGGATATTTCTTGTTCGGATCAAAGTCCACGGGCTTAATCAGACGATAATACAAGTCTGTTTTTCCGTCAGCTGCCTTAAAGGTACCGATGGTAATTTCCGGCAACTTAAACTGGCTGCTCATCGGGTCATCAGCTTTCAGTAATGTAGTTCCTTTCTTTCCGTTGGTAGGCAGCAAAGTAATTTCACGTCCTACTTGGAATGAAGAGAAGTTGTCAATCAGGTAAGTACCGCTTTCAGAGAGAGAAGCCCGGTGCATACCGTCTTTTTCTCCCAGTAATGTACGCTTTCCAGTTTTGACGTTGAGGCTGAACAGATTGGTTTGCAGCGGAGATATTTCCGTGCTACCGATAATAATTTCCTTCTTTCCTGCATTGAATCCAAGAATATCTTGCACCAACCAGTCGCCTTGCGTCAAAGGAGTTACTTTCAGGTGTTCCAGATAGGTACTGCCTTCCAGTTTGCCATTTTTCCATGTACCTTCTCCTTTTGCCTTCGTATCCATCAGATACAGGTGGTTGAAACCGTCGCGCTGACTCTGGTAAATAAATTTACTTTCGTCCCACGGCAAGAATACCAGCGGATGCTGAGGCTCTACGTATTTCGGGTTCTTTTCTTCATACAAAACCCCTTCTTTTTCGCCTGTGGCAGCCTGATAGCATACAAGTTGGGCATGGTTCTGGTCACGGTTCAGTTCGATGACATAAATATGCTGCTCATCGGGCGACCAGCTGACGTTGGTAAAATAACGGTCGGTCGGGTCACCTGCCTGCAGGTAAATGACTTTTCCGGTTTTTACATCGTACACTCCCACGGTCACCTTGTGGCTGGTCATGCCCGCCATCGGATATTTGTCCGGTTCCAGGGTAGCGATGCGGGTAGAGGTATTTACCTGCGGATAAGCGGTCACCATGCTCTGGTCCATGCGGTAGAAGGCCAGATATGTGCCTTTCGGGCTCCAGAACGTACCTTTCATGATGCCGAACTCGTTGCGGTGAACCGCTTGGCCGTAAACGATGTCGTTATCTATTTCCTTTACACCCGTTGGGTGCGGGCTTACCGCGGTGGAAAAATCCCCGTGGTTGGCAATATATAAATGGTCGCCTGCCGTATAAGCAAGATAGCCGTTCTCTTTGCAGAAATCAAGGTTGGTGGCGTTTGCTTCTTGGATGCGGAACATGTTGGTTAACTTCTTCTGGATAAAGTCATAGAAGAAGACATAGCTTTCACTTTTTTCTTCATCTCCCACATAGTCCGAAAACATCAGGAGGTTCCGGTTTTCCCAAGGCAGGGAAGCGCCTTGCAGGGTGTGAAGCGGCTTGATGGGAGCTAAAAGTTTGTACGGCTTTTCTCCGTTTTGCAAGGCTTCGTTCACTTCTTTCAATGTCACCAGTATAGTTTCTTCTCCGGTACGGTTATCTATTTGCCTGATATCGTCCACATCTGCACGCACACATACATCTCCCCACCATTTCAGTCCCGGAATGTTTTTGGGAACCAAGTTGAAATAATTGTTTCCACCCGGAATGACATCTTCCAGCGTAAACGCTTTCTTTTCCTGGGCAAAGGTGGTAGAGACGGTCATACTACATAATAAAAAGAATAACAAAAATAGACGTTTCATGTGCTTTATTTTTTTAGTCCTTTAGATTCTCTTCTTCCTCGCTGCGGCGTTTGTGCATGTAGCGTGGGGCAGGAGCCGCTTTCGGGCGTCCGTCGTCTGTAGAAGGACGCGGAGTGCGTGGCTTCGAATCTTCCTTATATTTGAATTCTTTACGGCGTTCGCGAGTGAATTCTTTTCCGTCGCCTGCTTTGCGTCCGCGGAATGCCTCTTTTCGGTCAGCATCTTTACGGAATCCTTCTTTACGGTCGCTGCGGAAACCTTCTTTCCGTTCTCCACGACTTCCGTCTTTGCGCTCCTTACGGCCGTATTCCACTTTTTCTCCCTGACGGCGTGGACGTGCCGGTCTTTCTTCACGTTTCGGCTTAAACTCCTTGTCACTGTTGTCGGAACGGAATTCCTTGTACTTCCCGTCAAATAACTGGTATTTACGGAACTGACATTCCAATGCTCCATTAAACAAAGGCACTTTTATAGAAGCCTTCAATCCAATCTGGTCAAAGCATTCGTCACGATAGCTCAGAATCCAGGCGTCATTTCCTGTGAATGCATGTTTCAAGCGTTCACCAATCATCTGGTAAAGTCCCAGCAAATCTTCTGACGAGATACGCTCTCCGTAAGGAGGGTTGGTGATGATAATACTTTTCTGTGCAGGCTGTTCAAACTGCTGGAACGGTTGGATTTTCAGGATGACATCCTTGCTTACCCCTGCAGCTTTCACGTTATGCTGAGCAATTTCGTTTGCTTTCGGATTGTTGTCGTATCCATAAATCTTATGAGTAAACTCACGCTCCTGTGAGTCATCGTTGTAGATAGCATCAAACAAATCCTGGTCAAAGTCTTTCCATTTTTCGAATCCGAATTCTTTACGGAATACACCCGGAGCGATATTGCGTGCAATCAAAGCAGCCTCGATAGGTATAGTTCCTGAACCACACATCGGGTCTATCAGGTCACATTCACCTCTCCAGCCCGTCATCAGAATCATACCAGCTGCCAATACCTCGTTCAACGGTGCTTCCACCTGTTCCTGACGGTATCCTCTACGGTGAAGTGACTCACCTGAACTATCTAAGGCAAGTGTACACTCTTCCTCTGCAATATGGATGTGAATAGCCAAATCCGGGTTGCTGATACGTACAGAAGGACGGTTGCCTGTCTTTTCGCGGAAATAGTCGACTACCGCATCTTTCACTTTGTATGCCACGAATTTAGAATGACGGAATTCATTAGAGAACACTACGGCATCTACCGAGAAACTACTCATGTTGTCCAGATGGTTTTCCCATGCGATACTCTTTACGGCCTCATACACTTCGTCGGCAGTCTTCGCAGTAAAATGTTTGATAGGTTTTAAGATACGGATGGCAGTACGAAGGCAGAAATTAGCCTTATACATCATGGCTTTGTCTCCGGTGAAAGAAACCATACGTCGTCCGATTTCAATGTTGCTGGCTCCTAATTCCGTGAGTTCCTGTGCCAGAACTTCTTCCAGTCCCTGGAAGGTCTTGGCGATAAGCTCGAATTCTTGATTCATCTTGATAAAATTACGTAATTTCAATTGATTGGGCAAAAATACGAAATTTCAGGTTGCTAGTCAACTGTTTGATTTGGTTTTCTGTAAAAAGCCGTATGACTTTGCGGGTATTTTTTTGAAATAGGATTTATTACGTGGGGAATGAAAAAAAGACTGTCACTAATAAAGCTTAGCAACAGTCTTTTTTAATCCATTTGTATCAGGATAATTATTATTTTACAATATCTTTCAGTTTAATGCTTTGGAAAGTCATGTGAGCTACACTGCTTTCATACAATATACCGATAGTTTCTTTATCTATCATTGTCAGGCAGGAATATCCCCAATTGTATCCTTCATCTAACAGAAGCTGATGTTCTGAACTCCAGGTGTTTCCTCCATCCATACTGATTTTAATTGTCATGTCTTTGCGAGCATTTGTAGAATTGGGGTTGGAGAAAATTAAAAGGTCTTTACCCAATACATTGTCTTTCGCTTTTACACTGATCAGACTGGCCATACATACGGGCTCTATCAAAGCAGTACGGGATGATTCGTGTTCCTTCCAAGTCTTACCTAAATCTTGTGTGGTATAAACAGCCCGGCTTCCTCCTCGGTTATCCCTCATGTTCAGCATTAAAGTGCCCGGCTCAAGCTCTGCCACTTGTGCTTCTGTAGTATTAGTACGTGCATGGTGGTGTATGGTCCATGTTTCTCCACGGTTTTTGCTATACATGATACCCGCATTGGGGATTCGGGTTTTGTCAATAAACTGAATGGGGAATACCAATGTACCATCTTCCATTGTGATGCCTCGTCCCGGTCCTTGCAATAAGAAATACCATTCTGGAAGCTTCACTTGCTCTGTGATATTGATAGGTTCAGATCAGGTTTTTCCATCATCTGTACTTTTGGCAAGTACCAATTGAGCGGTATGGTTCAAGTCCATTCCCTGGTGTGAACTCCACCATGCTCTCTGGTTACCCATTCCGTGCGTCCATGCCGCTACAATCCACACCGTATTAGTTTTGGTGTCTACCAAGATAGAAGGGTCGCCTACACCATTTTGAGCTGCAGGTAATCCTCCGTATTCTTTAAATGAAATGGGTAAACGCATTTTCTCCCATGTCTTTCCGCCATCTGTACTGCGGCTGAGGCCTATGTCGATATGCTCTTGCAAATCTACACTGCTGTTGTAACGCACATCGTATACTCCCAGCAAGGTGCCTTTGTTTGTAGTCACTAGTCCTGGAATGCGGAAAGCTGCTGAACCGTCATCACCTGCATGACGGACTCCTACTGCCATTCTTTGTACGACTTTTTGTTCAGTTGTATTTTTTGTAGGTATAATTTTTCCATCACCTTTTACTTGAGTTACTTCTGCACAGATTTTTGTGTGTAGTGAAGCTGTTGGTTGCATTTCGATACTTATCCAGAAGAAATTATATCCAGGAAAGAGGTTCTGTTTGCCTTCCAGTGTCAGCGTATTGGTTTTAGGTGTTACTTCTGCCTTTTTTATAGAATAAGATGGATTGGCAGAAAGGGTTTGCCCCGGATTGTTGCTGGAAATGTATTCTACGGGCGCAAAGCGTTTTTTCCCTCTGTCTTGTGGGGCTTCTGTTCCTCCATAATACAATTTAATAGCTTTGATTTGTGACAAAGGCACGTCCTTATCGAAGGAGATAGTGATATTGTCAAGGGTCTTTGTTTCTTTAGCATCGAGACGCAGATAAGCCAAGACATTATCGTGTCTTTCTATCAATATAGGAACTTGTGGAGTTTTGACAAATACAGTATCAGCAGCGTGCAGGCCGATAGAAAACATTCCTATACATAAGGATAATAATGATTTGAAGGAGCGCGGAATGTGAATATTGCCATTAGGATGCAATTTTACATTTTTAGGGCTGAATAGTGATTTTATCATAAGCATGAAATTTGGTTTATTATGCTAAGATAATTATAAAATTTAGGTCTCTTACTATTCAGGGATGGATTTTTAGGGTATTGGCTTCATAAAGTCATTTTAAAGTCAATGAAATGCATCTATCCGGAATAAAATTTTTCAGATAGATGCATTTCATTGTGAGTGTAAAATTAGTCTTCCACTCTGTATTCCAGTATGTCGCCTGGCTGGCAGTCCAGTTCTTTGCAGATAGCCTCCAGAGTGGAGAAGCGTATGGCCTTGGCTTTTCCTGTTTTTAAAATAGAGAGATTTGCCGGCGTAAGGTCAATCCTTTCAGCAAGCTCTCCCAGCGAAATCTTTCGTTTCGCCATCATCACATCTAGATTTACGATAATCGGCATAAATTATTCAGTTTAGTTTTCTTCTTTTTCTGTCAATACCTTCCACCAGCGGGTATAGCGTTTTACTAATACATGGTGCAGGTACATTCCACCATAAATCATTCCCGTCATGACTAACACGCGGTGGGAACGTATCTCTATCTGTTGCTCGATGAACAACCAGTAAATGATGGTCAGCAGCATCAAGGTAAGTATCATGGTCAGAATGATACCGATTGCAGCTTTCCATTTAGTATTAATAGTTTTCATCTTTCCATTCAAATTTAAATGGTTAATTCATTCTCTTCTTTCAACCGTAAGCCGATGGCAAATACTTCTGAGGCTAAGAGGGCGATAAAGCCTAAAATCAGCGTGGAATCAGAGAAAGCAATTAATATATTCAATTTGCTTCCTGCCAGTTCAATGCATTGTGCAAGCTGGTGGTTTGAAATCCAGATACTAATAAAAGAAAGCACACATATTCCTGTCAGGCTCCATCCTACGCGACGCAGGTGTTTTACGTTGATCCAGTCGAACACGATGTTCCGGTTGATGTGTATCATCAGTTTGGCGAAATAGACAGTTGCATAGACAAATCCGATAATGACAATAAAACCGATGACTCCTTGCAGCACTTCAAAGCCATGGCTGGAATGGGAATAGGGGCATTCCACAAGAGCCGTAATCGGTTTGACAGCCAGTTGTCTGCCGTCTTTCAAGTTGGTGACTGTTCCGGTCGTTTCCATCATGTCAGTAGGCAAGATGTGCACCATTTTATATTGAGGTATCTCAGTGATTTCGCCTTGTGCAGCCTTCATGCCTACTTCTACTCCGTTTACAAACATTTCTATAATTAAGTATACATTCCCGGAAACGGACAACAGGAAAGCGGCAATCATGCATACACAGAATATATTCAGTCTCTTTTTCATAATGCAGATGAAGATTTTAAATGGTCAAATCATATTTTATTCTCTATTTCGATAGCTTCTGCCTGGGCAGGCTGATGCCATACTGCCGGTTGCGGGACCAGTTTCTTTTGAATGAACAGCACACAGATGATGGTAAGAGCCATTCCTACAGCCGCCATAAGCGCTGCTCCCGTTTGTCCGTAAGTAGAAACCATGGTAGCATTCGGATCGTCTGCTAATAAGAAAGAAGCTACGGCTGCACTGTTATTGACAAAGTGCATCAGGATGCCGGGCAACAGACTGCCTGTGCGATAATACATCCATCCCAGTGCCAATCCGGTTACGAAGGCGAACGGCGCCTGCACCCAGTTACCATGCACTACTCCGAAAATCAATGACGAAAGTACGATGGCTCCTGCCGGATGTTTCCATTTGCGAAGTAAATGTCCCTGAATGGCTCCACGGAACAGCAGTTCCTCTACGATAGGAGCCATGATGACCACGGCAATGATGCCCAGTGGGTTACGCATTATCATTTCAAATGCCTCCTGCATGTTGTTAGGTAAGTCGGCCAGTTCATTGAAGTAGTTGGTCCATAAGCCCATCGCTAAAATGAATACCACTGAGGTTGCTAACAGTTTGGATGAGTGGTGATACCCCCAAGTCTTTTGGTCCAGTCCTACATATTTCCCTACTAACAGATGAATCCCTATTGCCGCGGTGGATAGGATTTGTGCCAGCATGATAAGGTTTGTATACAGGCTGTCGGGTGTCTGTGGAACCTCATAACTGCCTTGATACAACATATATCCACAGATGGCTACTCCCATGAAAGCTAATTGGTAAGCGAAGAAATACAGTAATAATTTGATAGTGCGTCCCATAATGTGTGCGTTTTTAAATGGTTAGTTTATTTGTTTTCAGAAAGCTTCTGAAGGGTTGGCCCCTCAGTTTTCCAGGTCAGCAGATAAGCTGGTGTCCAGGTCATTTGTTCTGCATCCCAGCGGTAAGCTTTTTTCTCGGTCATGGTTCCCAACGTGTCGTACTGGTATTCGTACTTCCATTTGGGAGTAAGTGTTTTGCCGTCCTCATTCAAAGTGGAAACAATCAGGCTTTGCTGGTTCTGTCCGTAAATGAAGGTTTCTTTTGCGTTTACATTTGTGGCTGTCAATGTCATCAATGCAGCAGCGATTCCTGCTACCAGTGTCTTTTTTGTGAATGTCTTTTTCATAATTGTACGTGTTTGTGTGTAAATAATAGTGTTTGTTTGCGCTTGTATTCGATAAATATTTATCGTTTTTCGATATGCAAATGTAGGTATTATTTTTGAACTATAAAAGAAAAACAGAAATATTTTATCGAAAAACGATAAAATATCTAACTTTTGAATAAGTAAGTGTTTTAAAATCATATAATTCCCCTTTTGCAGTGCAAATTTCTTGCGAAAATCATCGTCCATATAATAAATCTCTGTAACTTTATACTCTGAGAATATAGTGGTAATTATAACCCGGCACTATAAAATTAACTTTGAACACTTACCCATGAAAATCAAATGTTATATATGGAGGCTTACGGTATGTTTATTCTATTTTTTAACCTCTTGCGAAGAAGGAGGAAAATATGAAAAAACATTTTCTGAGAGAGAAGTTCAAGTGATAGACAGCATAGTATATGCAAATCGGTGTATAGACTCCCTTCGTGTACTAGCCACTCGTTTTGCGCAAGATGGTAATACGTTTGGTGAAATAGTAGCTTACAACGAACTTGGCAAATGTTATAGAGAAGAAAGCCGTTTTTCGGAGGCAATCGAGACGCACAAGAAAGGACTTATGCTTTCTGTCAGCCTTTGTGATACGTTACAAATCATTCAGGCACTTAACAATATCGGCACAAATTACCGTCGTATAGGTTTTCTTGACGAGGCCTCGTCTTATCATTACAAGGCGTTGTCATACTGCGAAGCATATAGTCATAAGAACGATAAGAAGTTACTAAAGAGCAGGGTAATATCGCTGAACGGCATTGGCAATGTGTTCTTGACATTAAACAATTATGAAGTGGCAGACAGTGTATTCCGCATGGCACTTGATGGAGAGCAAATTCTGGGCAGCTCATTGGGACAGGCTATCAATTATGCCAATATTGGTGCTATATTCGAGTCGAAAGGACAAATAGATTCTGCTAAACACTATTATCAATTTTCTATGAAGTTCAACCAGAAAGCACATTCTGAGCTTGGTATATCCTTGTGTCATACTCATTTTGGAAGGTTATACGAAAAGAATGGCGAACTCGATAAGGCTATAGATGAATATCGTAAGGCATACAATATAATGCAATTCAATAGCGATACATGGCATTGGATTGAATCGTGTCTGTCATTGGCCCGTGTTTACATACAGAAAGGTGACTTCCGCACTGCAGGTGTTTATTTTGATCAGGCTCAAAAGAAAGCTGTGGAAATTCATTCCTTGGAACATCTGGCGGAGATATATCACCTTGAATATTTATGGTACTTGAAAAAAGGTGACAGTCGTAAGGCATTAGATTGTCTTGTCAAAAGCAGAGAATATCACGATAGTGTACATAATGAGAAAAAGATGATGCACGTGCAAAATACACATATCCTTTATGAACGCAAGAGCAAGCAAAACGAGATTTCCACATGGCAGGAAAATTACAAAAGCGAAAAGATGTATAGCAAAAGGGTAACTGTTGCTTCAATTATAGTAATGGTGCTTGCTTGCATATTACTCTTTTCGATGTGGCTCATTATTAGATTTCGTTCACAAAAGAATCAGATGCTAAAACAGATGGAGCAGATGAGGATTAATTTTTTTACAAACATTACGCACGAGTTCCGTACTCCGCTCACGATAATACAGTCTGCAGCATACGACGTGTTATGTCGAAAGCCGGAAGACGAGAATATCAAGCGTGACATCAAAGACATCCTCCACCACAAAGACCGGTTGTTGAACCTTATAAACCAGATACTTGACATTGCTAAAATGACCTCACCTACGCATACAGCCCAGCCAGACATTGTGAGAGGAGATGTCGTGGAATTCATATATATGATATGCGACAGCTATGTAACATATGCAGCAAATAAAGGGATACGTCTGGTGTATAAGCCACAGCAAGAACGGGTGGAGATGGATTTTGTACCAGACTATATGATGAAAATTATGCAAAATCTCATATCAAACGCCTTGAAGTTTTCGCAGTCGGGAAGCGATGTGCTTGTCACCACCAAAGCGAAAGGTTCTTCCTTATATATATATGTAAGTGATTCAGGCATCGGCATGACATCACAGCAAAAAGCCAACGTATTTATTCCTTTTTATCAGGGTACCAATGATGTGGCAAACATAGGAACTGGAATAGGGCTTTCGCTCGTGAAACAAGTGGTAGAAGCCATGCATGGTAAAATCGAACTGCATTCGGCTGTAGGCCATGGAACCACATTTGTTGTTTCTTTACCGCTTAAGAGCAAAGAGAAAACACCTATGGCTTTAGATAAATCGAAAATCGCCAGACCGGAAATCCTGGTGGAAGAAAACATTTTTCCACCGGAAGATGACGACGATGACAAAGATACCATACGAATCCTGATTATAGAAGATACACCGGCGGTGTCACACTATATGATGCGGCAACTTAGCCCTGATTATAGCTTTTACTTCGCCCTTACAGGCGATGAAGGGCTTGAAAAGGCTAAGAATATTGTTCCAGATCTCATAATTACGGACATCATGATGCCGGGGATGGATGGATTAGAGTTGTGCAGACAGGTGAGGGAATCAGAACTACTCAATCATATTCCAGTCATAATGGTTACGGCAAAGGCTTCGTCTGAAGACCGCCTGAAAGGATTGGAAGCGGGTGCGGATGCATATCTTGAGAAACCGTTCCGTGCAGACGAACTGAAAGTGCGGGTCGAGAAACTTTTGGAGCAACGCCAACTGTTGCGTCAGAAATATTCGCAGGTAATAGAGACGGAGGATAACACATCAGACAATACTGAACCGGTGCTCTCTGAGAGAGACAAGATTTTTGTAGCCAAACTGACCGATTCACTTCATTGCATGATGGAGAAAGGAAAGATTGATTATGATGCATTGGCATATAACTTATGTATTTCTCGTGCGCAACTCAACCGAAAATTGAAAGCTATTACCGGGTTTACTACTACGGAGTATATTCTACAAGTAAGGATAGCACTTGCAAAGCATTTACTTGACACGACAGATTTACCAATTTGGGAGGTGGCAGAAAAATGCGGGATGGACAATGCCACATATTTTGGTATCATTTTCAAGAAAAAAGTGGGTATGACTCCATTGCATTATAAGAAAAGAGACAAAAATACGCTTTAAACAACGAGATTTACAAAAAGCGAAAACAACGGGACAAATCACAAAAAACAAGTGATTTGTCTCTTTTTTTATGTCTAAAACAGACATTTTGTTCTTGAATTGATATTTTGAGTTCCTGAATTGACATGACGGAAATCCTGTTTGACCATAACTTTGCAATGTAAGAAATGACGAAAAATCCTCGTTGCTTGTTTATTAAAAAGACATGATGATATGAGTGATAATTACAATGAAAAGCAATCTATTCTGGATAAAGAGGAAGTCCAGAGGATCATTGACGAAAGGATAGCACGGCTTGTCGAAGAAGAAAAACAGTTTGATTCTCCGTCTACCGGCGGCACTCCATCGTTGCGAAAGTTCAGATTATGTGAGCGAGTAAGGCAACAGATAAAAAAATTAAAAGAACATATCGGATAAAGCTTTATTGATAGTTAACCTTTTTATTAATCTAAAAAACAAATGACAATGAGAACAAAAATGTTTTATGCTATTGCCATTGCGATATGTGGTGCAGTAGGAATGAATTCTTGTACAAAAGACTATGATGACGACTTGCGTATCCAACGTGAATTAATTGAAAGCAACGAAAGTAATATCAAAGCCGAATTGGCAGCCTATCAGACGGTAATAGACAACACCATCAAGCAGATGGATATTGCCTACAAAAATTCCGACGAAGTGATAAAACAGGAAATGCAAGCCGGATTCGACTTGGCGAAGAGGCATCTGGAAGAATTGGGCAATGCCTTGAATGCTGTGAAAGACGAACTTGGAGCATTTAAAGGAAATTACGAGGAATTTAAAGGGAAATACGAAGAGTTTAAGGAAACAGTCAACCTTGCATTACAATACATAGAAACGGAAATTGATGCTATCAATGTCAAAATAGCCGACCAGGATAGTAAAATTACGGCACTTGACGGACGATTGATTACTGCAGAGGCAGCCATAGCAGACTTGAAAGCCTGGAAGACTTTGGCAGAAGGACAGTTGGAAGAGTTAAAAAATAGTGATACTGAAAATAAAGCAGCTATTAATGATTTAGAAAATGATGTTAATACCATTAATAGTGAAATCTCTGCCCTTGAAACCAATTATTCAAATTTGGAAGCTGCTTATAAGGCTGCCGATGATGCACTTGCCGGACGTTTGGACGACTTCCAGACTTTGGTTACAAATATGCAAACTGCATTGCTTGAAAACATTACCGATTATAAAGATAAGTTGAAGATTGCATTTGCTGACCACAAGACCGCAGTGGAGGGTGAACTGGACGTTCTTGGAACACAATTGGGAATTGTTGTGTCTGATGTGGCAACATTGACCGGAAAAATTACTACTTTAGAAGGAAGAGTTGGTACAGCAGAAGGAAAAATCACAGCCCTCGAAGCACAAATGGCAACCGTTATAAGCCATACAACAGATATAGCTGATCTTAAAACTAATTTAACTGCTGCTCTTGGAAAAATCGGGGCTCTTGAAACAAGTCTTGCAGATAAGGAAGCTGCATTAAAGCTTTTGATAAAAGCAAATGAAGACGCCGCCGCAGCTAATAAAACGGCAATTGAAGGCTTGGAAGCAGATATAGCAACATTAAATACCAATTTGGCAGCTCAGAAGACAGATTTGGAAACAGCCATTGCTAATGCCGTTGCAGACAAAGTTACAACAACAGCGCTTCAATCCGCAATTGATGCTCTTAAAGCAGACCTTGAAGGTCAGATTACTACAATTAACGGCAGACTTGATGCCTTAGAAGCTAAAGATACTGAATTGGAAGGCAAATTGACTACATTGGAAGGCAAAGTAGCAAATATTGAAAACCGTATACAGGCTATCAAGTGGGTTCCTGCATTTACAGATGGCAACCTGACTCTCAATGCGACAAAAGATGTAGGAGGTACAACATACGCAGATGCCAAAATTGAAGAACAACTTTACATTACGTGCAATGATGCTGATATTATCAATAAAATCGTAGCTGGTAATGGTTATACAGTAGAAGCCGTATTCAACAGAGTCGCTGCATCACGCGCTATCGAAGCCAGTCCGTTTGGAGCAGTTACGGTAGAAGCAGTTCCTGGTGTAGACAATGTGTTGAAGATAACATTAGCATACACAGACTTGGCTGCTCTATTCGGTACATACGGTGGTGAGGTTGCTCCTAAACTGACCGACATGCAAATTGCAATCAAGATTTCCAACACTACTACCGGCGACATGATAATGTCTGAATTCGCAGGTGTTATGATAAAGAATAATTAACCCCAAAAACAAAGGCCATGAAGATACAGAAAACATGGGTGTTTCTTTCCGTAATGTTGCTGGCCGCCATACCTCGTGTGGACAATCTTAGAGCACAAGATTTGTCGTCACGGAAAACGGAAAAGCAGCTTACAAGATGGGAATACTATGACCAATATGCCAGATGGAGTTTCGGTGCAAACATTGGTTTGCCGTTCTTCAGAGGAAACTTCCAGAGTAATGCCTACGATAAGTTGCATTGGGGATTTATGCCCGACATACAGGTAGGTTACCAGTTCACACCATTAATAGGTACCAGAATCAATGTAGGTTATGCGCAAGCGAAAACCGGAGCAAAGAGTTATGAACAAGACTATTGGCTCGACAGATACGGATGGGCAGACTATCGCGTGACACCGCTTGACGGAAGCATGCAGTATAAAGACCTGTACAGTAAAGTAAGAGTGCTGGATTTCGCGTTGCATGCCGACATCAACCTGAACAATCTGTTTAGCCCTGAAAAGTCGAGCGGACACCGCTGGACGGTTTTTATAAGCCCGGGATTGTATTTCCAGAAGTTCTTCTCGGACGTATATACCAAAAGCGATGATAAACAATTCTCTCGCGAACATTACAATCCGTTGACAGTAGGTTTGGGCGGAGAAGCCATGCTACGTTGGAAGGTGGCAAAATCAATCGACTTGCAGGCACGCTACGGTATAAACTGGATACACCAGAATAATTTCGACGGGATAGAATGCTGTCGTCCTCGCAACAACAGTAATTTCATGACACATTTTTCTGTTGGTGTGGTATGGAAGATAAAAGCCAAGACCAAGAAGAAAGACCATCTGGTATATGCGCCCCGCTATGTAGCTCCGCCAAAAGAAAGAGTGATAGATACAGTGGTAGTAAAGATGGAGCCGGTGATAGTTGAACGTACTGTTGAAAAAGAAGTGGAAAAACCGGTATGGTATCAGATGCCTCATGTTTATTTCTTGCGCGGAAGTTCGGAAATAGATACAGAAGCTTACGCCAAAGAACTGAAGTCTATATTGAATTTACTGAAAGCCATGAAAGATACCAAGGTGAGTATATACGGATATGGCGACCATACAGGCTCAAATTCGGTTAATGAAAAATTGACTCAGAAACGTGCTGAAGCAATGAGGGATTACCTGATAAAAAACGGTATTCCAGAATCGCGCATCGAAGAGGTGAAAGGAATGGGTAAAGACAAGATTCTCTTTGGTGAAGAAGCTTACTCGGTAAAGGCAAGGCGTGTGGAAATTGTTAGATAATTTGTGTCAGGTTAATTCTGATACTACTCAAAGCTTTGTATAAATGGAAACAGAATTCAGACATAAGTTCGCTTATATCTGGATTCTGTTTTCAATTCATAATCACCCTTTCAGTTTAAAATAGACATTGTCTATTTTTGCGTAAGCATTCGGTAAACCACGTATTTT
>UMCH01049016.1_pt1 | contig 26988 bp, 22 predicted proteins | sample 1964201 | NCBI WGS metagenome assembly UMCH01 (sample SAMEA4835965, study PRJEB28245) | human gut metagenome | biome: gut microbiome; material: fecal sample | place: Denmark | collected 2008 | reverse complement strand
AAGGTAAAGAATGGCTATGACTATATAATACGAGGAGGAAAAGATCATGAACAATAATTCATTGAAACCATTTATAAAATTTATGGCAATTGTTTTGGGAGGCTTATTTTTAATAATGTTTATTTACGAAGTTAACGGTGAGCAGAAAAGAAGCTGTGCTGCACCGGGATGTAAGGATCAGCCAATTTATGGTAGCGACTATTGTTACCAGCATAGGGTTAATGATGAAAATTATGAAGTTGAATCAGACAGTCAGGAGAGCAAGACTACTGCTTTAGAAGAGGCAACTACAGATAGTTATTACGAAGTGGATTCTAATAGTTCAAATAGCTGTTATGATAATAGTTCATCAGACGATAGCAACAGTTATTCAGGTAGTTACTCAAACAGCAGTTCATCAAGTGGTACATATAGTAATAGTTCATCAAGCAGTTCATATAAGAGCAATTCTTCTGGTAGTTCTTCAAAGAAGAAATATAGCAATCCATACAAGTCTTATGACGATGGATATGAAGATGTTTATATGGATGATGATTATGACGATGACAGATATAATAGTGATTCAGATTATGCAGATGGAGTAGATGATGCGTTGGATGACTATGATGATGGGGATTGGTAGAAAGTTGGACAGATGTTTTGCAAATTTGCAACGGTGTTTTAGATGTGTTATATTTTAGAAATAAAGGAGATGTTTGGAATGGACTCAAATAAAACACCGTCAGAAATTATTGCAGAATTATGTGTAGAAGCAGGTATTTCAAAAAGTGAATTGGCAAGAAGGCTGGAAATTACACCATCACAAATCACACGAATATTAAACGGAGATACCAAGACTATAAGTAGCGACATACTTATTAAGTTAACAAAGTTGTTTGGAGTTTCTGCAGATTATTTGCTGGGGATTACAGATAAAAAAGAAATAATAAAAGAAAAGCATACAACACGAGTACCAATGTTACTTATGAGTTCGGCATTTCCACTAGGAAGGTGCATAGAATTTATAGAAAGTATAGATGATGTTCCACAGAAAGAAATGGCATATGCTGAATACTATTATTTTAGTGGAAGGCACGAAAAAGCAGTTGAATATGCTGAAATGTATTTAAATTGCGAAGATATAATGCTTAAATTGTCAGCAAGCCTGATATATACATTTGCCAATCTTTCTCTTGATAGAATACATTCGGCAAGATTTGGACTTGAAAGGTTAAAGGAATATCTTAAAGAAGCAATGCTAGAAGAAACAGATAAGAAAACAAGAGCCTGTTGTGTATTTGTAGCAACAGCAGCACATACGTTGTTACATATTCCTGTTGGAGATTTACCACCTTTAGCTGAATATTTATCAGAATTTACTAAGGGAATGCAGTTGTGGGGAGCCTATGTTTTGGCACACAAAGCATATTTGGTTAAAGATTATCAGCGTTCTTTAGGAATAGTACAGACCTGTCTTATGACTTGTAGCAAGGTATATCCAATAGCTATGATTTATTTAAATCTTGTTGTTGCAATGGATTTAATGAACCTTAAAGAAACGGATAAAGCTAAGGTATACTTTATGAAAGTATGGGAGATTTCAAGGCCGGATAATCTAATAGAAGGTATAGGTGAACATCACGGGCTTTTGCAAGGATTAATAGAGGCATGTATGAAGAAGGATTATCCGGAAGATTATGCAAGAATAATCGATATTACATATAAGTTTAGTGCAGGCTGGCGACGAATACATAATCCGGATACTAATGAGGATGTGGCTGACAATCTGACAACAACTGAATTTACTATTGCAATGCTTGCTAACAGAGGTTGGACAAATAAAGAAATTTCAGAATATTTGGAAATCACTCCAAGAACAGTTAAGCAACATCTGACCTGTGTATTTAACAAATTAAATATAGAAAATCGCAAGCAGTTAAAGAATTTTATGCTTAGATAAAAAAATATAATAGAATTAATAGTGAATATGGAAGAGTGGATGTTTACCAGCGAAAATGTCCATTTTTCTTTAAAAAGGTACGATGTCTGAAAATTTTAAATATATTATAATTTAGTCAATTTATAAGGTTAAAAACAAGGTTTTATAGAATTGTACAAAAGCTTTGAAAATTAAATGACTAGGAGGATGGACTATGGGAAGAAATTATTTTTTGAAAATTATGTTTTTGTTAGTGTTAAGTATATTAACAATACCATTTATGACACAGGAGGCGAAGGCTTTTACAATCACGGATGACGGAGAATACGCTGTGGTATTAAAAACGGGAGAAGGGGAAATTGACGGAACTTATGGAAAGGTTATAAAATTTAATTTTGATGAGAACGAAAAATCCATAAAAGTATCTGATATAACAAAAGGCATTATTCCATATAATGGGGAAACTGCTTTTGCAGGTTGGACAATGACAAGGAATGACACCATAGATAAAATAGTTACAGAACTTAAGATTGATGATTTTATTTCTCAGGGTGAAATGAATGGTGTATCATACAAGAATGGATGCAGTTTATATGCCAGATTCTCTGATAAGAGTTTAGATGAAACAGAAAACTACTATTTGAAAATAGATGGTTTTGGTGGAAAAGTTAATGGACAATATTCGATTTTACTTGTAATAAACAAAGATGAATTTAAAACAATCGATTTAAGCAAGTACGTTGCACAAAGAGAAGGATGCACATTTTGTGGATGGGATTACCATGGGAAGGTTGTAATGTCAATAGATAAATCGTATTTTAGTAAAACTTCTAATGTGGTTATTTCTGCCGTGTATAAAAGTAATATTTTCTACGGAGTAGATGCGAATGGATGTTTAAATGATCCAAATCTTCCAGAGGATATGAGACCATTTTCATATGTACTTACATTAGATGCCAATGGCGGAACAATTGAAGGACAGAAATCACAGAAGTATGATTATCTTGGTGGAGCAGATAGTGGAACAGAAATGAAAATATTCCAATACGTTCCTGAAAGAAGAGGATACATTTTTAAAGGATGGAATGCTAAGAAAGATGGTTCAGGAGAATCCTTAAAATATATGTATTGGGGCTCATGGCGAAACAGTAACGATGAAAGTTCACAGTTTGACAAAGATGGTTTAAGTGAAGATGGAAATGTATTTACAAATATTACATTGTATGCAACTTGGGAGAAAGATCCGAACTATTCAGAAACTAGGGAAATTACGTCTACAAGCGGTATAAATGGAAGTGTGACATTTTTAGAGTGGGTTGATGATATTAATTATAGTTTGCAAATAAAAGAATTGGATGTACCGGAGAGTCTTTCAAAGGAAAATGTAAAATATCTGGTTGATATATTTTTCTTAAACGACAAGCAGGAAATAGTAGAAGTCAATGGCTTCAAAATTAAAGTTAAATTCAAAATGCCTGATAACCTGAAAGATTATGATACATATAAAATTGTATTTACAAGGAATGGGAAAATCATTGAACAGTTAGATGCAACTGTTGAAGATGGATATATAATTTTTGAAACAACACATTTAAGCAATTATGGTATTGTTGCAACTAAAAAGCAGGTCGAAATAACAACCAGCAATAATGATAATAAAGGTAGTAATACAAACACTACAGTTAACAACAATATCAATACTAAATTAAGTGTTAAGAAAGTTACATTCAAACAGGTTACACGTACAAAGAATAATAAGAAAATCAAACTTAAATTTAAGAAAATTGCCGGTGCAAAAGGATATGAGATAAAATATTCAACTTCAAAGAAGTTTGGCAAAAAGGTAACAAAAACGGTTAAGACTAAAAACACTACAAAAATGCTTAGCAAGCTAAAAAAGAAAACCTATTACATAAAGGTTAGAGCGTACAAAGTGGTTGAAGGAAAGACTTATAATAGTAAGTGGAGTAGTGTGAAGAAGGTTAGGACTAGAAAGTAACGTTTTTTATTGAAAATGAATTAATGTTGAAGATTGGATGTGAATTGGAAATATTATGGCTTGTTTATTAAATATAAGAAGTGTATAATTTAAAGGCTAGCACTCTTAAAATTACAATGTAGTTTTTTAAAAATGAAAGAGGTAATAATGTTTCCAATAATTGACAAACGAAAAACAGGAATTAACATACGCAGAATTATGGATATGCGTGGCTTGACAGTGAAGGATGTGCAGGAATATCTTGAACTTGGAAGCGTGCAGAGCATATATCATTGGATTAATGGTATCAGCATGCCCACAATAGATAATTTGTATGCACTTAGTGATTTGTTTCAGGTACCAATAGATTTGCTTGTTTGTGGAAATAGAAAGCCACTTGCACTGTGTGATAATGCACATAATGAGAGCAATGAGCGAGTATATGAATATTATGAAAGAATAAAGAATGGACGTGCAGCATAATAATAAAAATTATTATACTACAAGTTCAATGACAAAGTAGAAAACCTCCTTTAGAATTATTGTATAGACAATGATTTGAAGGAGGTTTTTTATGAGCGAGAAAATGTTAGTAACACAGGCTTTAGACGAAAGGGATTTATTAGTAAAGAAAATAAACGATAAAATAGAAAAAGCCAGCTTCATAGACACAATTAAACCTAATGAAGATAAAGTTTTTGAAAAGAGAGTTAAAAAAGAAGACTATGTTAAAGAGGCAACAGCAGCATATCAGCAGATAACTGACCTTATAGAGAGATTTCAGACTATTGATGCAGCTATTGTTGATTCTAATGCCAAAACAGAAATATCTACATCATATGGCAAATTTACCGTAGCCGGAGCAATTTCACTTAGAAGCAGACTACGCGGTGGAGGCGCATATGATGGAGAAGCAGACTTTGAGCGAAGAATCCAGAATAAGCTACAGAGTGAATATGATGAAAGAGTTAGCTTTTGTGATATTAAAAACACACAATTACAGGATACGGCTGAAAGTATGCGTTTGAGTATTTTAGGCAAAGACAACAAGGTTAAAGATGACAAGCCATTAGCAGTTGTTGATACATATGTGAAAGAGAATACTACTGAGCTTGTTGATCCCTTAGATGTGAAAAAGAAGATAGAGGCTTTACAGGAAAGAAGAAATTCACTTTTAACTGAACTTGATACTCAAATAAAGGTTTCCAATGCAACAACTTTTATAGAAATATAATAAGTTATTATATTTGCCTGCATTACGAAAACCTTGCACCTGGCTTCCCTGTAACAGGGTTACGTTACATATACAGTTATGTTCAAATTAATTTAAACAATTAAGTTGGAAAATTAATAAGAAGATGAATGCAAGCATCGAGCAAATTAACTGTTTTATGTTTTCTTTGAATGGTCAAAGATTAACTGTCAATGAATTTATTTTTGAACATTCTTAAGTTAAGTAATAACTTTCATTTAGACATAGAGATATGTTGAAATCCGTGAAGAAGGTTAAGGCGTTAAGTCAGTTGGCTGGAGGCAACCTCATGGCTGTAATGTAGGCAAAAATAGTGTCATAAAAAATATAAAGGGCTGTTCCTTTAACGATTAATAATTGTTAAAGAGATAGGCTCTTTTTATTTTGCCAATATAAAATCACAAAGGTTAGTTCCTGAAAAAAACGGAAAAATGATGTCTTTAGATCCAGAAGAAAATGCAAATAAATATCTTTTTAAATGTGAAAAATGTAATTGTATTTTAAGAGTACCAGTTACAGACGTTGTTGGAGTTGGAAGATCAGCATTATTATCTTGGCAAGGTGTGGCAAAAAAGGCACATGGAAAAGATACTAAATCAATATATGTTACTGTAGAAGATGTCGGAGAGGCACAAACAACGGAAATATATAAGGAAAAATAATTTAAACTAGAAGAAATTAATGCCTTAGCAAATGATTTGTAGGTGATGATTATGGAATCAAAGTTAATTTTTATAAGAAGAACTAAACAAGAAGAGGAAATTTTTGGAGGAATAGTTTATGTTGATGTGGACGGAAAAAACATAGGTCAACTTTCGACACAAGACTTAATATATGAAATTGCTCCAGGAAAACATCATATTAAGATGTATAAGAGTCACAAATTTGACACTCTTATAGGCATTGCCGAAGAGGATATTGAAGTTGAAGAAGGAAAATCTCTGATAGTAAAATATTCAGCACCACTTATGGTTAATCAACCAGGAAATATTATGATATCTGATTTTGTATCGTTTGAACAAATTGATAGAATGGTACAGGAAAAAGAAAATACATTAGAAGAAGAAAAGATTAATAATATTAAGGTTGAAAAAGCTAGGGAAGAAGCAAGTAGAAAAAGTAATAATGCTTTGTTTTTGTGGATATTTGTGATTCCGATTTTATTTGGTCTTTTATGGTGGATAATTGAGATGTCTATAATATATTAAAGTAAAAAATCAATTTAATAATAAAGTGCAAAAGGTAGCTTATAGCTACCTTTTATTATATAATTCTTTATATAAAGTGAAAAATAAACGGACAAAGAAAAATATTGAAGAAGGGGTGAGAGAAATAAATCAAATAACTAAAACTATTGAGTATTATGATAATATGGCAAAAAATTTTGTTGAAGATACAGTTTCGGTAGACTTTAAAGATATATAGGACAAATTTTTAAAATTATTAAAAGAAGGAGACCTTATTCTTGACTTTGGATGTGGTTCGGGTAGAGATACTAAATATTTTATTGAAAAAGAAAAAAATATGAAAGTTGATGCAATAGACGGTTCAGTGGAATTGTGTAAAATAGCGCAGAAATATACAGGAATTAATGTGAGACCGATGTTGTTTCAACAATTAAATGTTCGTCACTTACGACATTTTAGAAGCGTTAAAGCTTGGCACAAAAGTACTTGTGCTGGATAAGGGAGAAATACAGCACTACGATACACCATCAGAAGTGCTAAAGAATCCAAAGACAGACTTTGTGAAAAGACTGGTTGAGAGGGAAAGAAGGACTTGTAGTTTGGAGGATGATAAGTTAGGGGAGTGTAAGTTTAGTGGAGTGGGAAAGGCTTTGAATTAAAGGAAAAATAGAATATAATGGTAAGCAAGTCAAATATTGAGTAACTTATAATAGTGTGATTAAAAGTTGATATGGGAGGAAAAAATATGGCAGAAAAAAATAATAATGCAGATTATGGACTTACTTTACAAAAGAGAATTTGTCAAGCATATGCTTTAAAAGTAAATGAATGGGCGCAAAAACAGTTTGATGATGCATATAATAAGGACTATGAAGAAAATATAGACAAACTCATTCCAATTTTATTCCAAAAAATTGGTAGTAAGCCAATAGGATTGCTAACATACACACAGGAATTTACAAATGGAAAAGCAACCACGTCACCTCATAATTTCTTGTTAGACAATAATAAAACGTTGTCAATAAGAACAACAAAAACCAGTGATAAAATTGCACCAAAGACAGTAGGACAGGCAGGATTTCCGATTTTAAATGAATATTTTCGAGAAATGTATGGGAAGAAAATAGAAAACCAAGAAGATATAAAGAAGTGCGTGATTGAAAACATACATATTATGCTTCCAATATTCATTGATAAAATGTTTCAGTCTGATTACAATGTGTTTATTAATAGAATGGATGTTAATAATTTTTTTGTCATAAAATCAGAAGAAGTTGGTAATTATAGCTTTAACAGGAATGAATTTTCTTTTACGAGAGATTTGAATGAGTGGAAGGAAAGTACAACATTAAAATATAATGGAACATCAATCGCAGAGATTCAGGTACATAAAGAGAGAACTTTTAAATTTAGATTTATTGTATCCAAGATTCCTGAATGGTTTAGACAGGTAAAGATAAACAACGAAACATTAGGAATGTCAGCAGAGGCAGCAATTTGTGACGAATATGGATTGGAAAAACCAGACAGCTTCAAGACACGAGCATCCTATCAAATAGAAAAACAATTATTTCCTGTTGTTCGTGAAGCATTCAAGAACATGCCTAAACCAATATTGCATAGTGGATCTACTCCAGGTGAAAGAGGGGAACAAAGTAAGTGTTCGTATGATTTTGTGCTTGAGGGTAATAAGACATTGTCATTAAAAACTAATAAGGGAAAAATGGTTTGCCCTCCAGAAGTCGGTCAACCGGGTTCAAAGACTTGTTTGCTATATTTTGGACAGTTCTTTGAAGAGGAAACAGAAGAAGTTACCAGTGATTCATTTAAGAAAATGGTTTATGAAAATATAGAAAAAATTATGCCAATATATTTGGAACATTTGTTCGACTCTGATTGGCTTCTTTGGATATACGAAACAAAGAATGGATTTGAATATAAGGAAATAAGTGGTGACAGCATTACTAAATTTGAATGGGACAGAGAAAAGTTCTCATATACCAAACCAACATTGGAAGAATGGAATGAAAGCAATACGGTAAAATATGATGGAATTACAATAGGAGAATTTCAAGTACATAAAAACCGTAATTGCTTTAAGTTTAGATTTAATATGCAAAATCTTCTAAATTTATTAAAAAATGAATAAAATGGTTGACAAATGTCCAGTTTCCATGTAATGTATTAACTACAGACATGGAGACTGGACATTTTAATGCATAAGGAGAACAAAAATGGTGGAAGAATTTTATACAATAGAGCAGGTTGCAGAATTATCAAATAAAAGTCAAAAGACAGTTAGAAGACACATTGCAGCGAATAAATTGGTTGCATCCAAGTCGCAGAACAAATATAGAATATTAAAGAGTGAATATGAGAGATGGATTAATTCTGATGATTCCAATGAAGAATTAAACAGAGAAACATTTGCAAAAATAGACTATCAAAATAATACATATGATGACATCGTAAACTGGATTGACATTACTGATGATTGGAATAAGGATGGCTGGAGTAATGTTAATTACAGAAATGGATATACTTTTGTTGATTTGTTTTCAGGCGCCGGTGGATTAAGTTGTGGATTGACAATGGCAGGATTTACACCTGTGGCATCGGTGGAGATAATGGAAGCAGCAGTGGAGACATATAAGTATAACTTCATTGAACAAAAAGGCTTTAATGAAACAGTGGAAACAAGAGACATAAGAGAAGAGGAAGTAAAACAAAAGCTTTATGACGAGATAGGAGAAAGACACGTAAACCTGGTTGTCGGAGGATTCCCATGTCAGGGGTTTTCAATGTCGGGAAACAGGGTAATAACAGATGAAAGAAATAGCTTATATCTTGAAATGAAAAAAATTGTGGAGCATCTTAAACCGGAATACGTTGTAATGGAAAATGTTGAAGGATTGCGTTCAATGATGAACGGAGCCATTGAAAAGAAAATCATTGAAGACTATAAGGCGATAGGATATGACATAAATGTAACAATCTTGAATAGTGCTGATTATGGAGTGGCACAAACAAGAAGAAGAGTAATTTTTATTGGTAACAGGGTTGGTGGAAAAAATTATCATCCGCAACCATTTTTGGACAAAGAGCATTACAAGACATTGGGTCAGGAAATAGAAAGATTTATGAATCTGCCTAATGACAAGTCAATTAATCACATAATTACAAAGCACTCTAAAGAAATGGCAGAGAGAATTGAAGCAGTTCCGGAAGGAAAAAGTTTATATGGAAATTATTCTGATGCATGGAAAAAGAGTCCTTGGGACAAGCCAAGTTGTACAGTAAAGGAAAATCACGGAGGAGTTAACTTACATCCGAAACTTCCAAGAGTATTGACTCCAAGAGAACTTGCTGCATTGCAGTCATTTCCTGATGACTTTATTTTTAAGGGAAGCAAGAAATGGCAGTTGGTTCAAATAGGAAATGCTGTACCCCCTTTACTTGGAAAAGCAATAGGAATAGCAGTAAAGAAAGCCCTGGACATTGTTCTTGAATAGTTTATAAGGAAGAATGACTGTAATATTAACTTTAATTTCGAAAGGTGATGATTTGAAATGAGTGAAAAATTAAATATCTCAAAGAATAGTTGGAATATGAAATACATTCATTCAAAAAATACAAAAATAGAAGTAATATTGCGAAAGGCGTTATGGAATGCTGGTTTTAGGTATAGAAAGAATTATGAAAAATTACCTGGGAAACCGGACATTGCATTGACAAAATACAAGATTGCAATATTTTGTGATGGAGAGTTCTTCCATGGCAAGGATTGGGAAGTGTTAAAACCTAAGCTTGAAAAAGGAAATAATCCTGATTTTTGGATAAAAAAGATTACAAGAAATCAACAGCGAGATGAAGAGGTTAACAAGCAGTTATTGTTTATGGGGTGGACTGTGATTCGGTTTTGGGGGAATGAAATAAAAAAGAATCCAGAACAATGTGTGAAGGTTGTAGAGGAAACAATTTTTGACTTGATGATGGAAGAAGGAGAGTAATATGAAATTCCGATATAACACAGCAAGAAAAATTTTAATATTTTGGACTTTATTTATTGGTATTGGTGCCGTGGCAGGTGCAGTGGGTATGTTGAGTGATCCAACGGGAAAAGCAATGGGAATGGACAAGATGCTTCCGTATTTTCAGGTACTTCCTTTTTCTGATATTTTATTCCAAGATTACATATCTGTAGAAAAGGAAAGTATAGAAATAAAATAAAGTAATGAATAATATTACAGTAATACGAACAAAAAGAAAAACAATATCAATTAAGGTAAATAATGATTTGACAGTTACAGTAAGAGCTCCCATTTTTACTTCTGATAAAGAAATCGGAGAAATTTTAAAGTCAAAAGAAAAGTGGATTTCTAAATGCATTGAACAAATAAAAAGAGAAAACGATGAGTTATCTAAAATTGATTGTTTTACAGCAGAAGAAATTAGCAAGTTGGCAGATAAAGCATTGGATTACATTCCGGGCAGAGTGAAATATTATGCGGATATTATAGGTGTTACATACGGAAAAATAACAATACGAAATCAAAAGACCAGATGGGGAAGCTGTAGCAGCAAAGGAAATCTTAATTTTAATTGCCTTCTTATGCTGATGCCACCTGAAGTAATAGACTACGTTGTGGTTCACGAGTTATGCCATCGAAAGCAAATGAATCACTCAAAAGCTTTCTGGAAAGAAGTGGAGAAAATACTTCCAAACTATAAAGATTCAGTTGGATGGTTAAAGAAAGAAGGAGGGGGAATTATAAGAAGGATGGGATGAAAAATACTACAAAATGTTGATGAACATACACTTTTTCCTTTACAAAATGTTGATTTGCGTATATTTTGGGGTTCTAAAATGTTTATGGAGCATATAATGCAGGAATATTTCCAGTTCTATATGAAGGAAAGACTGATGAAGATATTCTAAGGTTTAAGAGTGGAAATAAAGAATATGAAATTGATTTTGACCATTTACATATTTATGATTGGCGTGAATTGATTGAAATTTTGAAAAAATGTACATAATAAAATATAAAATTATAAGCTATGGGACAATTTTAGCCCATAGCTTTTGTTGTAGTTACAATAAAATTTACTTTATCTATGCGCATTTTCCCACGCTTTTCTCACATCCTCTGGCATGTCTTCCAGTTTTAAATTCTTTAATATCTTTTATTTCCATAATAAAAAACAGTTCAAAGATTAATAAAAATAATTGAAATATTATAAAAAACTAATAAAAATACTTTTGCTAAAGAAAACGCATAAAAATGTTTTTTTTATTGAATAGTTGTGCAATATGTAGTAATATATGCGCTGTATGTTAGGAAAAAATAAACAAAATATACTATTTTTAAAAGACTAAAAAAGACAAAAAAGTAAAAAGTGAATCAAAAACATTTTTAATAATGTTTTTGAATTAAGAAGGAGGACTTACTAATGAGAAAGACAAAGAAAGGAATAGCCATAGGCTTAGCCTTAATAATGACGGCTATGCCGGCGTTTCAACATGGTTTTTTTGTAAGCGATGTAAAGGCTGCCACGCAGAAAGGAAGTCTGGCTACTAAGGTTACAGGAACTTGGTCATATGAAGGTGACAATGTTATTCATACCCAGACTAATGAATCATTGTTTGCTAATCTGCCAACTTTAGCTAACAAAGGTAATACACGTTTTACAACAGATAATTATGATTCAGAAAACAAAGCCTTTAAGACTAATGGCTGGTCAACATCAATGGGATGGAAGTATAGTTGTAGTGATAATTTTGGTAACACAACATACGCAATTCCATTAGCATTTAAAGCTGTAAGCGATGGAATGTACGTTACAAAGCCATCAACTATGGTTGTTAGAGATACATTTAATGCAAGTGCACCGGAGAATGGAACTTTATCAGATTTTGAAGTTAAGACAGGATTTAGTTCAAATGAGGTAAAAGCTGACAGGGAAACAGACTGGTCTACAGATGTGGTATTAGAGAATGCGTCTGATTCATCACAATATATGAAGACAACAATGACACAGGGAAGTCCAATGGCATTGTTTAGAATGAATGGAACAAAGACAGCATCATTGTTAAGATTAAGAGATACATTGCCTTCAGCAGTTGTGGGATATAATGGTGATACACCTGAGAATTCAACAATGCTTGTGTTAAGAGTTTATGATAATCATGATGATGTTAGCAAGTATAGCAATTATGATTATTATGCACTATATGTTCCAAAGGGAACAACTTGGAATCCAACATTAGGAGAAACAAACATTGGTGAAATATCAATGACATTCCCTAGTGAGAATAAAGCGTATTTCACATTGGCATGGTTATGTGAAAGCACAGGAACAAATGATTCAGAAGCTGAAAAGATTGCTAAAATTTATGAACCTTATGCATTTAACTACGCAGAAGATACAGGGGTTAATTATGACTATAACAGAAGTACAGGAAAGGTAACTACAACATATAATTATAAAGTTGGTAAGATGGATTCATCAAAACCTGACGGAGTAGTTATGGGGATCCTTCCAAGCCAGTATAAGAATATGACAGGTTATAGTTATCTTGAAAATGAGGCAAGAACAATTCGTGGACAGATGAAGTTTTGGATTGGCAATTCATTTACTACCCAATTAACTTATTCAGGAATCCTTCAGTCAAGTCCATCAGTTGAAAATTCCGATAAAGCCAAGTTACAGGAATATGTAGATAGCTTTATGAAAGATTATGGTCCTGAAAACGGAGAATTAACTAAGGAAGCTAATGTTCTGGTTAATACATATGATTCAGGAAAAAGAATGAACAGAGCTATTCAGGTTATGGAAGCAGCAGAGGCATGTGGCGACACAGAAGATGCTAATACTTTATTAAAAGCATTGGAAAATGAATTAGCAGACTGGTTTACAGCGGATAATGACAATAATGCAGAAGATAAGTATTTTTATTATGATGAAAATGTAGGCAGCTTATTTGGTTTCCCACAGGCTTATTATACAGTAGACGGAATGACAGACCATCATTTCCACTATGGATATTTTATTCAGGCAGCAGCTCAGGTTGCATTTAGAGATCCTGATTTTATTGCACAGTATTCAGATATAATTAATGAAGTTATAGGGGATATTGCTTATGATAAGAAAGATTCTTCATCAAAATATCCATACTTAAGAGTATTTTCAACATATGAAGGACATTCATGGGCAAGTGGTCATGCTAACTTTGCTGATGGTAACAATCAGGAATCAAGTTCAGAGTCAATAAATGCATGGGCAGCGTTGATTTTGTATGGTCAGGCTACAGGAAATGAAGAATTAACAGATTTAGGTGTATATTTGTACACAACAGAAGTTAATTCAGTTAATAACTATTGGTTTGATATTGATGGAGATATTTTGGATAGCAATTATACTGCAAGCACAACATCAGCTAACAAGCATAATGTAGCTTCAATTGTTTGGGGAGGCAAATATGATTACTCAGCATGGTGGACAGCAGAACCATTACAGATTCAGGGGATTAATTTATTACCTATTACATCTGCATCATATTATTTGGGAAAGAGTACAGATTTCGTAAAAGCAAACTTTGAATCAGCTCAGGCCAATGAAAAAGCATTTACGGGAAATGATAAATTATCTACACCAACAGACAGATGGAATGAATTATGGAGTTCTTATTTGGCATTGGCTGATACAGACAAAGCTCAGGAGTATTTTAGTTCAACATGTGCACCAGAGGCAGGAGATTCAAAAGCTCATGCTTACCACTTTATTAAGTCACTGGAGAAAGTTGGAAGTCCTAAACTAGACATTACAAGTGATGATCCATTAAGTCTTGTATTTGAAAATAAAGACGGAATAACTACATATGTTGCATACAATCCTACTAATGAAGAAAAAACAGTAACTTTCTCAGATGGAAAGGTTATTAAGGTTGCACCAAAGGCACAGTCAGAAGAACAAAGTGCAGGAGCAACATATAAAGTAGAATACTATTTACAAAATGCAGATTTGACATATTCACTTAATAGTACAGATACAAAAACTGCTTCAGCTGGAAATCAGGTAACAGCACCTACTAAATCATTTACAGGATATATTTTAGATAAAACTGTTGAAGGAACAAAAATTTCAGGCACAGTTACAGAAGATAATAGTCTTGTTTTAAAAGTATATTACAGATTAAGAAATGACACAGATGAACCTGAATCAACAACACCTGCAGTAACAAAGATTGATTGGTCTGACATTACTGCTTGGACAGAAATTGGAAGGACAGGAATTTCATATAGTGTAATTGAAGGGAAAGAGATATTTGCAAGAATTAATGAAGCAGACGGAAATCCATTCTATTTCATATTTAAGCAGGGTGGATTTAATGCAACAATTACAGGACCTGATTTAAGTACTGTAATAACAAAGAATTGCCCGGGTGCAGAGATTCCACTTAAGGCAAGCGAGCTTAAGGAAGATGGCTATTATACAATTGATGCGGACATTAATGGCAATACAGTAAAGATAGCATTAAAGAAAGGAGATGGCGCTCCTGAGCCAACAACAGAAGTACCTACAACAGAGAAGGAAACAACAACTGCAGCGCCAACTACTACACAGCCAACGACAGGTGGAACAGAAACAACAACAGCAGCAACTCCAACAACTGAACCGACAACAAGTGGAGAAGTAACAACAACTGCAAAACCAACAACAGTTGCACCTACAAGTGAAAAGGAAACAAGTGTTACAACAAAACCTGAAACTACAACACCTAAGGTAACATCAAATAATGTTATGAAAGAAACTACAACTGATAAGGTTTCAAGTACAAGCATTAGACTTGGAAGAACAAAAGTTAAAAAGGCTGTTAAATGTAACAAAGCAGTTAAGGCAAAGATTTCTTTGAAGAAAGTTAAGAGCGCAACAGGATATGTTGTTAAGGTTTCTACATCAAAGAAGTTTAAAGGCAAGAAGACAATTACAAAGACATTTAAAAGAAATGTATTTAAATTTAAGAAACTTAAGAAGAACAAAAAGTATTATGTTAAAGCCAGAGCTGTAAAGGTAGTTGGCAAGACAAAATACTACGGTAAATGGAGTAAGGTTAAAAAGATTAAAATTAAAAAATAATCTTGTTGATAATTGTGTAAAATCAATGATTTAACAAAAATATAACTCAAATATAACATTAATGTAGGTAATACGGGGTTGACACACAAAAAAAACAGCCGTATACTATTAAGCGTAAATATTGACTAGATAGCAAAGGAGTGGACCACAAAGGCCCACTCTTTTGTTGTAATTGATATAAAAAATAATTAAAGGAGAATAAAGTGTCAAGAAGAGAAGAATATGAAATGAAGACAGAAGCTCTGATTACACCTATAGTTGATGAAAAGGGCTTTGAATTAGTTGATGTTGAATATGTAAAAGAAGGCAGCAACTGGTATTTAAGAGCATATGTTGACAAGGAAGGTGGTATAACTATTAACGACCTAGAATCTGTTAGCAGAATCTTAAGTGACAAATTAGATGAAGAAGATTTTATCAGTGATGCTTATATTTTGGAAGTAAGTTCACCGGGGCTTGGCCGTCCGTTAAAGAAGGATAAGGACTTTGACAGAAACATGGGAAATGAAATTGAAGTTCATTTATACAGAGCTGTTGACAGACAGAAACAGCTTGTAGGACTTTTAAAAGCATATAATGCAGACACAATTACCATTGAAAATGAAGATGGTAGTGAAACAGATATAGACAGAGTGAATGTATCACTTGTCAGACCAACAATTGATTTTTAATTTTTTAGGAGGATAAAAACAAATGAACAAAGAATTAATTGAAGCATTGAATATCTTAGAAAAGGAAAAAGATATTAGCAAAGAGTCATTATTTGAAGCTATCGAAAATAACTTAGTAGTAGCGTACAAAAATAACTTTAACAAAGCAGACAATGTAACAGTTACAATGGACAGAGAAACAGGAGATTTCCACATTTATTCACAGAAGGAAGTTGTTGAAGAAGTAATGGATCCTGTAACAGAGATTTCTCTTGAAGATGCAAGAAGCATTAAGGGAACATACGAACTTGGCGATATTGTAAATATTGAAATCCAGTCAAAGGACTTTGGACGTATTGCAACACAGAGTGCAAAGAATGGTATCCTTCAGAAGATTAGAGAAGAAGAAAGAAAGAGCCTTTACGAACAGTATTTTGAAAAGCAGGATGACATTGTTACAGGTATTGTTCAGAGAATCAATGGTAAGAATATTAGCGTAAACCTTGGTAAGGTTGACACAGTTCTTATGGAAAAAGAACAGGCTAAGGGAGAACATTTCAGACCAACTGAAAGAATAAAACTTTACATTACAGAAGTAAAAGACAATGGTAGAGGACCAAGAATCGTTGTTTCAAGAACTCATCCGGGATTAGTTAAGAGACTTTTTGAACAGGAAGTTACAGAAATCCAGGATGGTACAGTAGAAATTAAAAGCATTGCAAGAGAAGCAGGTTCAAGAACAAAGATGGCTGTATGGTCAAATAACGAAGACGTTGATGCCGTAGGTGCATGTGTAGGTGTTAACGGTGCAAGAGTAAATGCAGTAGTTGATGAATTACGTGATGAAAAGATTGATATTGTAAACTGGAGCGAAAATCCTGCAATCTTAATTGAAAATGCATTAAGTCCATCAAAGGTTGTTGCAGTTCTTGCTGATCCAGATAACAAGGAAGCATTAGTAGTAGTACCTGATTTCCAGCTTTCACTTGCAATTGGTAAAGAAGGTCAGAATGCAAGACTTGCTGCAAAACTTACAGGATTTAAGATTGATATTAAGAGTGAGTCACAGGCAAAAGAAGAAGGAATCCAGTATGTATTCGATGATGATGAATATTATGATGACGAATACTACGATGATGAATACGATGCAGAATATGATGACGAGTATTATGATGATGAATATGATTCAGAGTCAGAGGCTGATTCAGAAGAATCTGAAGAAGTAACAGAAGAAACATCCGAAGCTACAACTGAAGAGACAGAAGAATAACAGACCAAATCAGGGATTAGGAGATGATGCTATGGGACAGACAAAAAAGATGCCTGTAAGAACCTGTACAGGTTGCAGACAGGCAAAAAACAAAAAGGATTTGATTCGAGTTGTTCGTGACAAAGAGGGAAATGTTAGTGTTGATGCAACAGGAAAATTAAACGGTCGTGGAGCTTACATATGTCCGGATAAAGAATGCCTGAAGAAAGCAATTAAGAATAAAGGTTTGGAAAAAACACTTAAGATTTCAGGTATTGGCGAAGAAATCTATAGTCAGCTTGAAAAAGAATTAGGAGAGATAAATGAATAAGGTATTTTCTATGATAGGACTTGCAACAAGAGCAGGGAAAACCGTGGCAGGTGAATTTTCAGTTGAAAAGGCTGTTAAGGATAATAAAGCCAAGGTTGTTATTGTTTCAACAGAAAGCTCAGACAATACAAAAAAACTATTTGAAAATAAATGCAAGTTTTATAAGATTCCTGTATTTATTTATGGTACTAAGGCTGAGTTAGGCATGGCAACAGGTAATAAAGAAAGAGCATCCATAGCAGTGTTGGATCCCGGATTTAGCAAGTCGATTGTGAAGATGTTAACAGAAAATGAATAAGCGGAGGTAGTTAAATGGCAAAGATGAGAGTACATGAATTAGCCAAAGAGTTAGATATAAAAAGTGCTGACATAGTAAAGGCACTTGGAGAAAAGGGCATAGATGTAAAGGCAGCAAGTTCCATTGACGATGACAATATTGAATTTGTAAAAACAAAATTCAAGAACAGTCAGAAGGAAAGCAGTGGAGAAGCTACTGAAGATGAAAAGAAAGAAAAGTCAAAGCCAAGAGTTATAATTACAAGCAAAGGTGTAATTAGAAGAGGCGAAAGACATTCTAAGGGTGATGGAGAAAAGAGACGCAGAAGACACAGTGATGGTGAACATCATCATTCATCAGATAAGAAGGAAAAGAGTGCGGAAGCAAAGGTTACTACTGAAAAGAAGGCTGAGCCTAAGGTAGAAGCGAAAGTTGAACCAAAGGCACCGGTTAAAGCTGAACCGGAAGTAAAAAAAGAACAGCCAAAGGAAACAGTTAAGGCTGAACCGGTTAAGAAAGAAGAAGTTAAGCCGGTAGCAAAAACAGAACCTGAAAAAACAGAAACACCAAAGGTTGAAGCACCAAAGGTTGAACCAAAGAAGGAAGAGGTAAAGCCAAAAGATATGCAGAAGGATACAAAGGTAGAAAAGAAAACAGAACAGAATAACAACAGACAAAATAAGCCTTTTAACAGAGACAATAATGATCGTAGAAATGATGGTCAGAGAAATGACCGCAGAAACGACAGAGGAGACAACAAAGGCGGATATAACAGAGATAACCGTAATAACAGGAATAACAACGGAAATTTCAGAGACAGAAACAACAATGGTCAGGGCAGAAATGACGGCCAGAGAAACGATCGTAGAAATGATGGTCAGAGAAATGACCGTAGAAATGACAGAAACGATAATAGAGGTTATAACAGAGATAGAAATAATAATGGCAATAACGGAAATTATCGTGACAGAAATAACAACGGAAATTTCAGAGATAGAAACAACAACGGCCAGGGCAGAAATGACGACAGAAGAAATGACTTTAGAAGAAATGATAATTCAAGAGGCGGTATGGCACCTGCTGAACCAATTCAGAATAAGGATAGAAAGTCAAGAGAAAATAAACTTCGTCAGGACCGTCAGGAAAGAAATAAGAAGAATTATGACGATAACAGACAGGGCAAGAATGGCAGAAAGAAAGATTTCTCTAAGCCTGTAATGGAAAAACCTAAGAAGAAAGAAGAAAAGAAGGAAGAAATCAAGGTAATTGAGGTTCCGGATTTTATTACAATAGGTCAGCTCGCTGAAAGAATGAAAATGCAGCCATCAGCAGTTATTAAGAAACTTTTCCTTGAAGGAAAGATGGTTACTGTTAATACTGAAATCGACTTTGACAGCGCAGAAGAAATAGCTTTAGGCTATGACATTATGTGTGAAAAAGAAGAAAAGGTAGATATTATTGAAGAACTTTTAAAGGAAGATGAAGAAGATGAAAGCTTAATGGTTAAGCGTCCACCTGTAGTATGTGTTATGGGTCACGTTGATCATGGTAAAACATCACTTCTTGATGCAATTAGAGAAACAAATGTAATTTCAGGAGAAGCAGGTGGTATTACACAGCATATCGGTGCTTCAGTTGTTAAAATTAATGACCAGACTATTACATTCTTAGATACACCTGGACATGAAGCATTTACATCAATGCGTATGCGTGGTGCTCAGTCAACAGATATTGCAATCCTTGTTGTAGCAGCAGATGATGGTGTTATGCCACAGACTGTAGAAGCTATTAACCATGCTAAGGCAGCAGGAATTGAAATTATTGTAGCAATTAACAAAATTGATAAACCGGGAGCAAACATTGACCGTGTTAAGCAGGGACTTGCAGAACATGGATTATTAGCTTCAGACTGGGGCGGAAACGTTGAAATGGTTCCTGTATCAGCTCACACTAAGGAAGGTATTGATGACCTTCTTGAAATGGTTCTTTTACAGGCAGATGTATTAGAATTAAAGGCTAACCCTAACCGTCAGGCAAGAGGTATTATTATTGAAGCTAAGCTTGATAAGGGTAAAGGACCTGTTGCTACAGTTCTTGTACAGAAAGGTACATTAAAGGTTGGAGCAAATATTGCAGCAGGAGCTAACCACGGTAAAGTGAGAGCTATGTCTGATGACAGAGGAAACAGAATTAAGACAGCAGGCCCATCAACACCTGTAGAAATTTTAGGTCTTAGTGGTGTTCCAAACGCAGGTGAAGTATTTGTATCAACTGCAACAGCTAATGAAGCAAAAGACTTTGCGAACACATTCGTTGAAGACAGCAAGGCTAAGCTTATGGAATCAAATAAATTTAGAATTTCTCTTGATGATCTTAATTCACAGATTGAAGCAGGAGAACTTAAGGAACTTAACCTTATTATCAAGGCTGATGTTCAGGGTTCAGTTGAAGCTGTAAGACAGAGTCTTGTTAAGCTTTCAAATGAAGAAGTTGAAGTTAAGGTTATCCACGGTGGTGTAGGTGCAATTAACGAATCTGACGTTATCTTAGCATCAGCATCTAACGCAATTATTATCGGATTTAATGTAAAACCTGATGCACAGGCTGAAGAAACAGCTAAGACAGAAGGAGTTGACTTAAGACTTTATTCTGTAATCTACAACGCTATTGATGACATTGAAAGAGCTATGAAGGGTATGCTTGAACCTGTTTACGAAGAAAAAGTTATCGGTCATGCAGAAATCCGTCAGATTTTCAAGGCTTCAGGTGTTGGAAACATTGCCGGTTCATATGTTTTAGATGGTGCTATGCAGAGAGGATGTTCAGCAAGAGTTACAAGAGATGGAGAACAAATTTATGAAGGACCGGTTGCATCACTTAAGAGATTTAAGGATGATGTTAAGGAAGTTAAAGCCGGTTACGAATGTGGTCTTGTATTTGAAAAATTCAATGACATTGTAGAAGGCGATCAGGTTGAAGCATATATTATGGTAGAAGTGCCAAGATAGGAACTTTAACCTAGTCCGGAAAGGATTAAAAATTGAGAAAAAACAGTATAAAGAACACTCGTATTAACGGGGAAGTTCAGAGAGAGTTAAGTGTAATTATCAGAGAACTTAAAGATCCAAGAATTGGAATGATGACAAGTGTAACAGGTGTTGAAGTTACACCTGATCTTAAGTTCTGTAAGGTATATATTAGTGTATTAGGTGACGAAGAAGCAAAGGCAGATACAATGGCAGGACTTAAAAGTGCTGCCGGTTTTATCCGCCGTGAATTAGCAAGAACAGTTAACCTTAGAAATACACCGGAATTAAAATTCGTTATGGACCAGTCTATTGAATACGGTATGAAGATGTCAAAATTAATAGACGAAGTTAATGGGAATAATAAAGAAGAATCAGAGGATAACGAATAAGCATAAAGGAATTAATTTGAATGATGAAGAAGATTAACGATATTATTGGAGATGCAAAGACTATTGGTATAGCAGGTCACGTGCGACCTGACGGAGATTGCATGGGTTCATGTATGTCTTTGTATAATTATCTTAAAAAGAACAGACCGGATTTAGATGTAAGGGTATTTTTAGAGTTTGTGGACAAAAAGTTCAATATTATTGAAAATACAGACCAGATTATCACAACAGGATATGACGGTACTAAATTTGATTTGTTTATATCACTTGATACGGCAAGTCTTGACAGATTAGGACTTAATTTGCCTTTTTATGAGAATGCCAAAAGAACAGCCTGCATTGATCATCATGCAAGTAATGACGGATATGCAGATTATAATTATATTTTGCCAAAGGCAAGTTCAGCAAGTGAAGTATTATATGATTTGTTAGATGAAGACTTAATTGATAAATCAATTGCAGAACCAATGTATATGGGAATCGCACACGATTCAGGCGTATTCAGATTTCAAAGTACAACACCAAAAACTATGAGAATCGCCGCTAACATGATTGAAAAAGGTGTTAATGTGAATATGATTCTTGAAGAAACATTTTTTAGAAAAACATATAACCAGATGATGGTTACTGCGAAGATTCAAAGTGAAGCAGTGTTGGCATTAGATGGAAAATGTATTTATGGTTACTGCACATCAGAAATGATGGAAGAGTACGGTGTTACAACTAAGGATTTAGATGCAGTTGTGGCATCAATAAGAAATGTTGACGGTGTTGAAGTGGCTATGTTTTTGTACCAGTTAAGTGAGGATTCATACAAAGTCAGTCTACGTTCAAAGAATTACGTGGATGTAAGCAAGATTGCCGTTGAAAACGGTGGTGGCGGTCACGTAAGGGCTGCAGGAGCAGAGATACACGGCAAACTTAACGATATAATAAACAAACTGCTTAACAGAATAAAACAGGACATTTAAAATGAAACTGTTGAAGGAGTTGATGGTATAAATGATTAATGGAGTCATTAATGTTTATAAGGAACCCGGCTATACATCTCACGATGTAGTGGCAAAGTTAAGAGGAATCCTAAAACAGAAAAAAATAGGCCATATGGGAACCCTTGATCCCAATGCTGTAGGAGTGTTGCCGGTTTGTCTTGGAAAAGCAACGAAGCTTTGCAATTTATTGTCTGAAAAGGACAAAACTTATACAGCTACAATGTTGCTTGGAACAGAGACAGATACTCAGGATACAACAGGTCAGATTACTAATCAGACACCTGAAGAGGAAGTTATGAAGCTTTCCGAAGAAAAGGTTTTTGATGTGATTAAAAGCTATATAGGCGAATATGACCAGATTCCACCAATGTTTTCAGCAATAAAAATAAATGGTCAGAAATTATATAATCTTGCAAGAAAGGGAGAAGAAATAGAAAGACCTCCAAGACATTGCAAAATTATAGACATTACAATAACAAAAATTGATTTGCCAAGAGTAAGTTTTCACGTAACATGTTCTAAGGGTACATACGTAAGAACCCTTTGCTACGACATAGGAAAGGATTTAGGTGTTGGGGCATGTATGGAAAAACTTACACGTACACGAGTTGAAAGATTTGACATAAAGGACAGTATTTCTCTATCTCAGATAGAAGAAATTAGGGACCAGGGAGTTTTGGAACAGTATATTACTCCTGTTGACGAGATTTTGAATATGTATTCAAAATGTATGGTTTCAGAGGAAGCTGAAAAGTTACTTTATAACGGTAATATTTTTACTTCGAGAAACACATTGTTAAAGATGAATCATCAGGATGGTCAGACAGTAAGAGTATATACTCACGATGGCAAATTCATTGGTTTATATATGTATATTGCAGAAAAACAGATATACAAACCAATTAAGATTTTCTTATAGAAATGGAGAAATTATGCAACGCATTTCTTTAGATGATAACATAAAATTAAAAAATACAATTGTAACAATTGGAAAGTTTGATGGAATACATAAGGGACACGAAAAGCTTCTTGAAGTTATAGTTAACAATGCTAATGGTAGACAGAAAGTAGTTCTTACTTTTGAAACTACACCTTCAGCATTCCTTAATAATAATGCCAACAAAACAATTGTGACAGAAGAGGAGAAGCAGATTCTTTGTGAACAGCAGGGCGTTGATGTGTATATGAAAATGCCTATGAAGAAAGAGTTTCTTGCACTTTCTCCGGATGAATTTGTATCAAAAATTTTAAAAGATAAAATAGGTGCCACAACAATTGTATGTGGACCGGATTTCCATTTTGGAACAAAGGCTTCCGGAAATGTTAAGTTTTTGAAGGACAATCAGAAAAAATATGGTTATAATCTTATAGTTGTAGAGAAGGAACAGTATCACAACAAAGATATAAGCAGTACTAGTATTAGAAAAAAAATAACAGAAGGCAAGATGCAGGATGTAAATGAAATGCTTGGACATCCTTACAGGATAATCGGTAAGGTTGAGCAGGGCAAGCACCTGGGACGAACAATCGGACTTCCAACAGCTAATATCATTCCTGATGAAACTAAGTTATTGCCTCCTAATGGCGTCTATAGAACAGTTGTGGTAGTTGAAGGTCAGACTTTTAATGCCATAAGCAACGTAGGCGTAAATCCTACAGTTGAAACAGGTACAAAGATAAAAGTTGAAACCCACATAATCGACTATGAGAACTATATCTACAATGAAATCGTTCAGGTACAGTTTTATGATTTCATAAGACCGGAGCGAACATTTGACAGCTTAGAGAAATTGAAACAGCAAATCGAAGCAGATATAGAAACCTGTAGAAGAATTGTTGGGAATAATAAGTAAATAGATTATAACAAGTTAATAATAAAATGTTGTGAGAAGCTACGCGTAATGCGTAGCTTCTTTTGTCCATAGCAGATGCTAGGAATTGTAATGTGTTTCTAAGAGAAACATTTCTAAGCCCAATATATAGTTTTTCTGAAAATTGGTTGCATTTAACTATATTATAGACAAAATATAAACAAATCATATGTTAAAGCAACTAATGTACCCCAAAATAGAAAAAAGTTAAAATATCTGGGTACGTTTTGCCGAATTATCAGGTAAAACATACAACATAATATATATGCAAACAGTCGATGTACCCCGAAATAAGAAAAAGTTAAAATATCTGGGTACGTTTTGCCGAATTATCAGGTGAAATATACAACATAATATATATGCAAACAGTCGATGTACCCCGAAATAAGAAAAAGTTAAAATATCTGGGTACGTTTTGCCGAATTATCAAGCAAAAAATACAACATAACATATATAGAAAAGCTAAACGTACCCCGAAATAGAAAAAAGTTTGAATTTCTGGGTACATCTCACTAAATTATCATTAAAAATATATAACACATTGTATAAATGAATAAAAAACGTACCCAAAAAAATATAGAATGGAAAATATCTGGGTACGCAGGTAAATTAAATAAAAAACAAGCATAAAATGAATTAATGATATAGTTTAAAGTTTGATTACACGGATTGCTACGTGCTACGCACTCTCGCAATCCACCCACAAATTCGCATATCGCAAAGCAAAGCTTTGCTTTTATGCTCATTTGTGGGGCGTGTACCAAGGTCATGGATGTGCCTTTGTGCAAGCACAGACACATCCATGACCTTGGTACACTGTAATCAAAAATGCTATTTTAAAATTCACAAAAAATTAACTATATTAATAAAAAAGCAAACAAAATTAAAATAATTAATTTTCAACTTTAGAAAGTTAAAAAAACAAAGAAAATACATTGACATTTTTTTGCGACTTTTTATAATGGGTCACATAAGACAAAGGCGTCGTACAGAGATTTTTGTACGCGCCTTTTTCTTTTACTGAAAAATATTTTAGGACAAAGGAGAAACGAGATGGAAGTAAAAGGTATTAGACATGAGGCATTTAATTGTGAAAAGTATGTATCAGGTAAGAGCATGGAAGATGTAATGGCTGACTATGGTCTTACAAGTGTTGTAAAGTTAGGTTCAAATGAAAATATGTATGGACCATATGATATTGCACTTAATGCAATGGGAGAGGAAGTTAAAAAGCTTAATATATATCCAGAAAAGAATTATATAAAATTAAAAAAAGTTGTAGGAGAGAAATTTGGTGTTAACGGTGATTGGGTAAGCCTTGGACATGGTGCAGGAAATGTGCTTGATGAAGTTGCAAAGACATTATTAGAAGATGGAGATGAAGTATTAGTACCACAGCAGTCATACAGATTGTATCGTGAAATTTCAAAAATTATGGGTGCTAAAGTAATTGAAGTACCATTAAATGATAACTATACAATGGAATTAAAAGATTTTAAGGAAAAACTTACAGATAAAACAAAAATCGTATGGATTTGTAATCCAAACAACCCAACAGGTTCAGTAATTGATAAAGATACATTTGATGATTTCGTAGAGGCGCTTCCTGAAAAATGTTGGTTAGTAATTGATGAAGCATATGCTGATTTTGCCAATCCTGATGATTTACCTGATGTAATGAAATATATTAAAGCAGGTAAGCAGGTAATTAACATTAGAACATTTTCAAAATATTATGGTTTAGCAGGTGGACGTATTGGTTACCTTGTAGCAAATCCTGAATTTGTAAACTGGTATGACACAGTAAGCGAACCATTTAATGCTAACAGAATCGGTCTTGCCGGAGCAGTTGCATTAATGAGCGAAGAAGGACAGGCTGAATGTAAAAAATATGGCGATAAGATGATTGCTGACAGAGAAATGTTAAATGAAGAACTTACAAAATTAGGATGTGAATGTTTCCCATCACAGGCTAACTTCGTATTCTTCAGTACACCATATGATGCCGGTGAAATCGCAGAAATGTTATTAAGAGTTGGTGTTATTGTAAGACCTTGCGGTGGTTGGGGATACAACAAACATCTTAGAGTATCAATTGGTACAACAGAACAGAACAAGATTTTCCTTGAAGAATTTAAGAAGGTTCTTGAAACATTAAGCAAATAAAAATCCATATTAAACATAAGAAAATTGGAATTAGACTTACATTAAAAATTGAATTATCGTAGAAAAATTCAATCAACAAAAAACAGGAGAAAAATATGAAAGTAGCAATTTGTGATTATAAAGAACCTCTTAACAGAGACTTGGAAATTGAAAAATCGGTTTTTAAAAAATTCCTTGGAGAAGATACAGAAATTTCTCTTTATGTACATGAAGGTGATAATGAGAAATTTAAAGAAGCAATTAAAGATGTAGATGGAATACTTACATCATATTTGGAGTTTCCAAAAGAAATAATAAACAGCAATCCGAATTTAAAAGGAATTTCAATTGAAGCTACAGGTTACAACTTCGTAGATGCGGATGCAGCACAAGAACAGGGAACAGCAGTAGCGGTTATCGGAGAATATTGTACACAGGAAGTTGCAGATCATTCAATAGCATTAATGCTTGCAGTTGCAAGAAAATTAAAACATTATGACAGAGAAATAGAATACAAACATGTATATGATTACAACTCAACATCAGGAATGATTAGACTTGAAGGCTCAACATTTGGAATTT
>UMCH01058327.1_pt1 | contig 27052 bp, 26 predicted proteins | sample 1964201 | NCBI WGS metagenome assembly UMCH01 (sample SAMEA4835965, study PRJEB28245) | human gut metagenome | biome: gut microbiome; material: fecal sample | place: Denmark | collected 2008 | reverse complement strand
TCGGCGAAGGGCCGGGCATCCTCATAGGCCTCGCCGACCGCCTCTCCGTCCACCAACAGCTGCACAGCGCCGCCCTGCCGGACGAACACCGCGTCCTGGGCATAGCTGCGGCCCAGCTGGTCCTGAATGATGCCGTCATACTCCGGCTCCAGGAGCCAGGTCTCCCCGTCCGTCGCCAGCAGGCCCCACTTGCCGCCGGTCTTGGCGGCCGCGGCGCCGTTGGAAAACATCCCCAAATCCTGGAGCGGACTGCCGCCGGTATAGAAGTTACCATCTGCCAGGGTCCAGCCGTCACTGGTGTGCAGACCCAAGCGGTTATCTCCGAAGTTGGTGAACTCCGAGGCCTCTCCATGGAGCAGGGCCACCCGGTTGCCGCTCTGGTCCACGCCAATGATGAGATCGCCCTGCCGGGCAATGGCTTGTCCATTGCTGAAAGTGCTGATGGCGTCGAATTCGCAGGGCACCACCAGCTCCCCGGCAGAATTGGCCAGGCCCCAGAACCCGTCCAGTTTCACCTGGATGGCCCCGTTGCAGGTAGCAGTGGCATCCTGATAGGTGGCACGGTTAAGCTTGAAGACATAACGGGTGTCTTCATAGAGCTCCGTCAGATCCTGGCTGCCGGTCTTTTCGATGCCGTTTCGCAGCACTTCAAACGCATCCGCCTCTTTTCCCACTTCCAGGTAATACTGCGCAGCCTCAGAAAACACCTCCGGTGCTGCGTCCTTACGGGCCATCTGTTTTTCCAACAGGTTGGTATACTTTCTGGCGTACCCGGTTTGGTCCAGCATGTTTAAATATGCGTCTTTGAGGGCCTCTTCCGCCTCCAGCGTATGCTTGTCCTCATAGCCGGCAGCCTCCTCCAGCAAGGGGATGGCTCGAACATAGATCTCATCCTGCGTATAAGCCGCAGCCTGCTCGATCAGTCGCTCCTGCTTTTGGGCATCAGACTCAGCCGTCAGGGCCACCAGCCAGGATACCATCAGCAAAAGTACACAGCCGATCCCCAGCAAAAGCCGTTTCGTGCGTTTCACCTTGGGATACCTCCTATCGGATAAACATGGTCAGCATCATGCCGACATATAAAAATGGAACCAGTGGAATAGAATCCCTGGGTGATATCTTTTTCAAGGCGATGAGGACCAGAGCAGTCAGGGCTGAGAGCACCGATCCATAGAGCATAGCGGGCAGCACGCCGCCGAAGCCCAGATACAGCCCGGCCACGGCCATCAGCTTTACATCGCCTCCGCCCAGCCCCCGGCGGCTAATCATGTAGACCGCCAGAAACACGACTCCGGCCAGCAGGAAGCCGGCCACGCCGCTGAACACCAGGTAGAGCATCTGCTCCGTGTGCAAAAACAGCTGCGGCACCACAATCACCACCCAGGCCGAGGCCATGGCGATCACCAGACGGTTGGGCACCCGCTTTTCCCGCAAATCCCCCAGAGCTGCCTGATAGCCGAAGGCAGTGAACCCCAGCCGCATCAGCAGCTCTGTTCCGCTCAGACGGTCCCAGTGCACCAGGACCATGGCCAAAAGCAGTACCGGCAAAGCGCCATATGGCGCCAGTAATTTCCATTGGACGTTTGTCATGGGACGTACCCCTCTCCCTTGCCGCCCAGCCATGCCTTGGTGCACACCACCTGGCTCACATGGAGCTTGGGGGTCCCGGCGGGCATCAGCAGCGCCCCAAAGGTATAGTCCACATCGTACTGCACAGCGATCTTCACATCCCCATCGGCGGTGAGGAGCGTGGAGTCATTGTCACCGCTGGGTGTCAGAGAGGTCAGGGAGAAGTCGTAGAAATCCAGCCCCGCCAGCCCCTCTGACACATGGAATGCCTTGAGAAATTCGTCGCCGGACATGTTGCCGTTGGCCAGATACCGCCCCACCAGAGGCCGGATCAGCTGCTCGAAGAGCGCGTTCTCCCCCTCCTGGAACCCATAGTTGAGCAGCAGCTGCAAAGAGGCCTTGGGGGCGGCACTGGCGTCATCCGCCCAGCCCTGCACCTGCTCCAGCGCCGCCTGGCCCTTGGCGCCCACCTGATCCGGGTCCAGGGACTCCAGTCCGTCCAGCAGGCCGTTGAGGCTTTCTTTAAACGTATCCGCCTCCACCTGGACTGTCTGGGCCTGACCGGCGGAGTTGACCAGATGGTCCGCCGCTCCCGTCACATCCAGGGCGTAGCAGTACATGGACACGGTCTGGGCCGCCTGGGTGATGGCGTAGTGGACCCGGGCCTGGACCGCCACGATATTGATGAGGCTCAAAATAGAGGTGACCGCCAGCACGAACAGCAGAAAGCTGCCGATGGTCTCCACTACGATGTATCCCCGTTCATCCCGCCGCATGGTTCAATACCCCCTGTAATCCGTCACGCTCACCGGCAGCGTCCCCGGCGGCACCACGCCATTGACCCCCTTCTGGGCAAAAGGCATGGACAAAAACAGCATCTTCAGCTCCACGTTGGTAGTAATGCTGAAATCCGTCACGGCGTTTTCCATATGGAACAGCTCCGCCTGAGCCATAGCCGTCTCCCGGGCGTCCCGGTCGGCCAGGCCGCCGATGTTCTCCCGCTTGTTGGTGACGTTGAGTTCGATGAGCCGAGCCGTCCGCTGGGCCAGAGTGTTGCCGTCCTTGAGCAGCAAAAACAGCCGCAGGTAGTCCTTGTAGCCCAGAGTCAGCCCCTCGTCGTCCTGCGCATCCTCCGCAGAGAAGGCCCCATCGGACAAGCTGGCTTCCCCGCCGGAGGCAATAGCATCCAGCTGTCCCGAAAGGCTGAAGCGCCAGTTGTCAGACGCTTTCAGCAGCGCCACGTCCTGGCCGTCCTTCAGTCGGCTGACGTCGATCACCGACTCGCCCAGGGCCATGGCCAGCCGTACCAGCTCCCCCGCCACTATGGCAAAGGGACCTGTCCAAGCCAGAGCCGACTCCACCGAGCTGACGGTGTTGACCACATCGGACACCGCGAAGGAAGCCACGTAGTTGAACACGAAGCGCACCAGGAAGATCATGCCTGTTACGGATTTGAGGTTGTTCTCCGCGCTGGTGAGGTCACCGTTATAAAGGTATTCCAGCTCCGACTGGTAGTAGTAGTTCACATCCACTCCCAGGGGGATGCCGCTCATGCTCTCCTCCACGGGCGCGTTCTCCTCGCCGCCCTTGTTGGTGGAGTAGCAGGAGAACATCTCCGAAGCGTAGGTCAGCAGGAGGATCTTGTCGGCCGCATCCGTTGCGGCGTTGCCCAGGCTGCTGAGGAGATTGTCGTTGAGCGCCTTTTTCACCTGGTCCTTGGCGCCGTCCTCGCTGCCCCAGTCTCCGGCCATACCGAAGTCCGTACTCACGCCGCCGGCGTCATTGGACCCGTTTTTATAATGCAGCGCACCCTCTGGATCGAATTGAAGGAAACTGCTGAATTGCTTCTGGATCTGGCCCAGAATATCCTCTATCGTGTCCAGAATGCTCTCTTCTTTATCCTCGTCATCTCCGGAGCCGCTGCCGGAGCCGCTCCCGGAGCGGCTGTAAAACTCCTGGAGGCGCGCATAGAACTCCGGGTTTTTGGTACTCTTGAAAGCATTGCTCTCAAAGGGCTCGAAGGTACCGGGCACGGTGTACCGCTCCGGCGTGACGCTGTCCAGCAGCGCCAGTTTGTCCTCCACCTGATTGTCCGGGCCCCGGTCCTGGTTTTCCAAAATCACGTTGATGGGCAGATCCGCCAAGTCCAAATCCTTCATATAGTCACGGGAATAAAAGATATTCACGTCCGGGTCGCCGTAACCAACTGAATTCAGACGCTCCATCGTCGTTTGGATCTGGGGCACATCCTGGCCTGCCATGGCGTCGGCCATGGCGCTGACGTCATAGCTGAGCACATCCCGGTAGCGCTCAATGATCGACGGCCCGTCCGGATTGTCTTCCGGCGGCTTGGTCAAGCCGTTCTTGAGCCCTTCGGAGCACTTGCCGCTGTTGAGCCGGTTCTCCAGATTGTCCACCAACTGCTCCAGCTGCTCCCGTTTCTCGTCAGCCTCCTGGCACAAGTTGCAGAATTCCTCAAAGCTGTTTGCGATGCTCAAATCCATGTCGGTGTTCTGGATATATTTCTCCAGTTCCTCCACCCGGTCGGATATGACGTTGTTGAGGCCTGCCTGGTAGACCTGGCTGGTCCAATAGCCAGGTTCATAGGTGCCACTGTCGTTATCATTGCCCGGGATCCAGCCGCTGAAGAAGGTACCGCCCTCAATCAGGGCCTGAATATTCAGAATGTGCCGTTCATATTTGGCCTCGTAGTCGGCAGCGCGGTCCTCATCATTGGACAGCATGGCCTCCGTGTAGCTGCTGCGGGTGGTATAGAGGGCGTCGATCTCCTCTTCCAGCTTCCCGATGTGCGCATTGACGGACTCCATAGCGGACGCCTCATGGTCCTTGATCCCGTTGAGCAACTGGATGCTTTTGTAGATGCGCTTATAGAGCCGGTCGATCTCCTCGATCCGGTCCTCGATCTCCATTTTGTCCTTGATGACGGCGGCGTCCTCCTGGACCTTCTCGAAGCTGTCCAGCTTATCCAGGATCTCACTGACGATGATGGCCGGAGCACGGAACTTGGCGTACTCCTCAATCTGACGGCGCAGGACCTCCTGGTTGGCCAGGTTCTTCCCCTCCGCGGGTGTCACATCGCCGGGGATCAGTTCAGAGCCATAGAACAGCTGGAAGGTCCCCGTCTCCCGGTCCACCCAGTCCTCGCCGAACACCGCCACCTGGATGTATTCGTCTACCATAGCGGCAAACTCCGGATCGTCCTTCATGACGCCATAGAGCCCGTAGAGATCCTGGAGCAGGGCGTCGTAGCTGGCCAGCACGGAGTTGGCCGCCAGCTGATTGGCGTCGTGGAGGATGCTGCGGGCGGTGTACAGCCGCGCCAGGTCCACACCGGTGCCGCTGACCAGCACCGCCGGGATCAGCAGCAGCGTCACAAATACCGTGACCGCACCCTTGCAGTCCCTGGCCAGTCTGTGAAAAAACTTTCCCATCTCCGCGCTCCTATATCCCCAGGAATCCGGTGAATTTCCTGCCCAGCTCCGCCACGCCGTCCAGCATCTCGGTGAGATTGAACTCCTCTGCCAAAAACAGCGTCAGATCCCGGGCCAGGTCCATATTCCGCACGAACTCGTCGCCGTTTTGCACCACGGCGGTAGAGGTCACCGTTACCGGGATCTCCGAGGGAAACCCCACAAAAGAGAGATCCACCGGCATGGGGATGGTGCGGGTGGCCGTGACCACGATCTCTTTGTATACGATATAATTCACGACGCCGTACTCTACCGACAGCTCGCCCGCCGGTTCCAGGACGCCGTTTGCTTCCATGTTAATGACCGCCTGCTCCGCATTGTCCGCGTCATCGCGCTCGTTGCCTGTCAAGGCCCCCAGCAGCGCACCGTACACGCTGCCTAGTTCTGTGCGGTCCGTCTCCCAGTAGTAGGTCATGGAGTCCGGATCGTGGCGCAGCCAGGTGTCGGAACGCTCCGTGGCAATGGCGGTCGCGGCGTATTGGGTGGCCTGCTGGAGTGCCGCCCGAGTGGGCAGATACATGGCCAGCAGCACCAGTCCTGCAAATACCATAATGATGATAGGAAAGAGAATGGTCGCCTCCACCACGGCGTCTCCTCTTGTATCTTTCCAGAGGCTTTTTCGTTGTTTCAATGCGGCCATTCTCATCTTCCTTTCCCTTTGTGCGTTGAATCAGCCAAACGTGCTTCCGCCGCTGATTCCATTCCCAGCGCCGGTAATCTTGTCCCAAAGATCTCCCAACCACTCGCTAAGGCTGCCCCACAGCATTACGATCGCCAATACGGCCACCAGAATCAGCAGCACAGCCACCACTACGCCGGAAAGACCCCGCTCATCGCTTTTGAGCCCCCGGAAGAACGCAGATGTCTTGACATACGCCGCCACAGACAGTTCATTGATCTTATTCAGCATTCTTTGTTTCTCCTTTCCTAAGAAATTCTCTATGTACCGCGTCCGGGTTCTTCCCCGGACGGTGGCACCCGTTTCAAAAGGCCGCGTTACAAATGGGCCTCCCACGTAAGAGGATCGCCGTCGGCGATCTCCAGGATCTCGGGCAGCAGCGTCACCGCCGCGTACACTGCCCCCAGCAGTATGGCCAGCAGCACCAGCCGAAGCAAAAAGCCCAGTTTGGTCATACCGCCCTCGTCGTCCCGCAGACGGCATCCGGGAACATTGCGCCTCATGGGATCTCCTCCTTGCGCTTTACAGGCTGGCAAAATTCAGCGCTACCGGCACCATGATCATCACCAGAATGGCCACAAACAGCAGCATGGTGGGGATCATCAGCTTGGAATTGGCTTTCTCCGAATCCCGCTTGGCGGTATGACGCCGCTCCTGCCAGGCGTCGTGTGCCATACCTTTGAGCAGGGCGCCGATCTCGGCGTTGCCCTTGGACTGGCTCTGAATGATGGCGGAGGCCAGTTTGGTGGTTTCCTTGGTATTGCAGCGGTTGATGAAATTGGTATACGCCGTGGTGGGATCCACCAGGTTGCTCAGCTCCTCGGCCGTGATCCGCATCTCCTGATACAGCTCCAGATCCTGACTCTGGGCGGTCTCCCGCCAGGCCCGGTCCATGATCATGCCGGAGGTCACCAGCAGTGCCAGCTTCGACACTACGTTGGGGAACTGGCGGCTGATGGCCGCACGGCGCCGGTTGAGCCGGTCGTTCACCTCGTCGTACTGCGCGTAGACAAGTCCTGCTACCAGCAGCGTCCCCACCAGCATCACCGCAAGCCCTCCGGTGCGGTTGCCCATGCCGTAAGTCAGCGCACCCAGAGCCAGGGCCGCGGCCTCACCCAAAATGGGATAGGACAGCAGACGGGCCAGCAGCTGCTTGGTCTTGTTGACAGCATATTTCTTTCCATAGAGCTCTGTGTTCCGCTCCAGCAGGGTCTTATGCAGGCTGCCCCGGCCCAGGGCCTCGTACCGGTTCTGGAGCACATAGCCCGGCATCTCAAACAGGCTCACACTCCGCAAATCGCCGCTGCGCAGAGCCTCGCCCTCCCGCCGGAGTTTTTCGATCTTCTTTTGAGAGTCCCCGCCCAGCACCAGGCCCATGACCTTGGCGGCCACGCCGTGATACCGTGCCAGCGTCTCTTTTTGCCGGGCGTCCTTCCGGCGCAGGCGCTCTTCCTCCAGCCGCCCGTCCAGCACCCGGTTATAGGCTGCTGTCACCCAGTCCTCCCGGGTGACCTGGCCCAGCAGCCAGAACCACACCGCAGTCAGGACCGTGGCCGGCACCAGTACGATCACCAGAACGATCATGCCGTTTCCTCCTCAGATCTCCACATTGCTGAATTTCCGGGCCATGATGAAGCTGATGATGAATACCACCAGCCCTCCGGTGGCCACCGCCCGGCCCGCGGGCTCCGTATAGATTGCGTCCATAAAGCCAGCGCCGGCGGTGCCGATGATACCCAGAATCACCAGCGGCATCACCAGCATGATGTTGACCTCGGACTTGGCCGCGGTCATAAGGGTGTCGATCTCCATCTCGATCTCCATCTTGTCGGCGATGATCTGCTGGGTCTCCCGGACGATCTCGTCGGCCCGGCTGGACTTGCCCTCAATGGTGGCATAGATGGAAGCGAAGCTGGCCACATCCTCCAGGCCGCTGCGCCGGGCAAAATCAGAAAAAGCCTCCGACAGCGGCACCGCATTGTGGAACTTACTGATGATAAGGTCCAGCTCCACGATGATGTCGCTTTGCTGGGAGTAGATCAGGGACAAGTCCTCACGAGCGCTCTCCAGGGCCTTGAGGACGGGATTGCCCGCCCGCATAGCCACACTCATGGCCTCCAGCAAGTCGAAAAACTGCACCCGCAGACGCCGGATCCGCTTGTCCATGGCCTTCTGCTCCGCCACGAACACATAGATGGCGCCGGTAACGGCGCCGCCCAGCACCGCCGCGGGAATAAACTTATAAAAGATGTACAGCACCGCAAATCCCGCCACAAAGCCCAAAATGAAGGCCAGGATGTGATCCGGCAGGCCGCAGGGGCTGGCGGTATAGTCCGGCACGGACAGGCGGCGTGCCTGGGGCTCCTGGACCTCCGCCTGCTCCGTCCGGGGCTCGGCGGCAAACAAATTTTTCTTCATGACGCCCTCCTAAATGGTGCGGTAAATGCCGGCATTTTCCAGTTTCTGGATGTTTGCCATTGGGTTGTTCGTCCGCTCCAGCCGGCCCACCACCTTTTCCTTGCTGCTCTGGGGCAGCTCTCGAAACTCGTAGAGGGTATTGGTGCGGAAGGTGTGGGTGGCGGAATCATAGCCCAGGATCTCCACGATCTCCATGGTCTTGCGGCTCTTATCCCGCAGACGGGAAAGGTGGATGATGATATCCACAGCAGAGGCGATCTGCTGGCGGATGGCCTCCAGCGGAAGCCCTGCGGCGCCCTGGAGCACCATGGTCTCCAGACGGCTGATCATATCATAGGTAGAGTTGGCATGGCCCGTGGAGAGGCTGCCGTCATGGCCGGTGTTCATAGCCTGGAGCATGTCCAGGGCCTCGGCGCCGCGGACCTCGCCCACCACGATCCGGTCCGGCCGCATACGCAGAGCGGATTTGATAAGATCCCGGATGGTAATGGCACCGGAGCCGTCGGGGCCGGCGTTGCGGGTCTCCAGCCGGACCAGGTTGTCCACGCTGCGGATCTGGAGCTCGGCAGAGTCCTCGATGGTGATGATGCGCTCATCCCGGGGGATGAAGTTGGACAGGGCATTGAGGAATGTGGTCTTGCCGGAGCCGGTGCCGCCGCTGACAAAGATGTTGTACCGGGCTCGCACCAGCAGCTCCAGCACCTGTGCCACCTCCGGTGTGATAGAGCCGTAGGCAATGAGCTTGTCCACAGTCATGGCCTCCTTGGGGAAGCGCCGGATGGTGACCACAGGGCCATTGAGGGCCACCGGGGGCATCACCACGTTGACACGGGAACCGTCCTCCAGATGGGTGTCCACAATGGGCTCACTCTCGTTGACTACCCGTCCGGACTGGGAGACAAACTTGGTGATGATGGTCTCCAGCTCCTGCCGGCTTTCAAAGTGGTTTTCCAGCTTGCGCAGGCGGCCGTTCTTCTCCACGAAGATGTCCTCGTAGCCGTTGATCATCACCTCGGTGATGTCGGTGTCGGCGATGATCTGGCCCAGCACCCCCAGGCCGCGGATAGACTCAAACACCGCGCCGGTGATGCTGCGCCGCTCCCGGAAATTCATGGACGACAGCTCCCGGTATGCCTCCGGGCTGCTGGTCCGGGCCCACTGGATCTTGTTCTCCAGCACCCGGTCGATCAGCGTCCGCAGCTGCTCATCATCCAGGGCCGTCAAGTCCGGATTGCGGTGAACCTCCGCTTTTAGCTGGGTTACCAGTTGGTCTCTGCTCTGTTCCGTCACGTTCTCTCCTCCTCACAGACCGCCGGATCAGTCCTGAAAATATCCGGCAGAGAGGGTCTTGTAGACCACCACGGGGTCATCAGACTGCACCAGGGGCAGGGAAACCGTCCGCTCCCCTGCCTGGGCGGCGCCCCGGGCGCCTCGGTTAGCCACCACCGTCAGCCGGTCCGCCAGCAGGGCATACAGGTCATGCTGGGCGCGGAACTGGCCGCACTTTATGCGGGCGGTCTGGGTCCCATCGGTCACCAGCAGCACCTGGGCCGCCAGTTCCAGGATCCTGCGAGTCTTGCGGTCGCAGCCGCTGCCCAGATCCACCACCAGCTCCTCCACCCCGGCAGAAGCACCCTGAAGCAGAGCCGTCACATCATCGGGGGTGAGGATCTCAATGTCGTCGTAATTGTCCGGCCGGCCGAAGTACAAAATGCCGGAGCCGCCATCCTCCCGGCGGATACTCTGGAACAGCAGCTCCAGGTTGCCGTCCAGCTTTTCAAACACGTCCGTCAGTCCCCGCTCCGGGTCCGCGAAGTACACCGGCGTGCTGGAGAAAGGCTCCAGATCCAGGTACACGGTCTTTTTTCCACGGCTGACCAGCTGCGCCGCGTAGGCCAGAGCCACCGTGGTCTTGCCGCAGCCGCCGGCCGGAGACCACACGGCAGTGATCCGGCCCTGGCTGGTCTCAAACCCGGCTGGGCTGTCGCACACGGCGGCATAGCGCTCCAGCACCTGCCCGGTCATGGAGGAGATCCGCTGATACTTACGCAGCTTCTCCATCCTCTCTCCATGGGGGCCAAGGGTAGCAGCGCCGTCCCACAGCAGCAATGGCAGCCGCACGGCGCTCAGGTCCGCCTCCTCCGCCAGGGACTCGTCCAGCAATGCCGCATCGAACCGTCTCCGGCTCAGCAGCTCCCGCAGACGCTCTCCGGTGGAGCAAACACTGACCTCGAAAGTCTCGCCGTAGCGCTGCGTCAGCACATCGGACAGGTGCTCCATGTAATCCTGATGTCCGATTGCGATCAAAAGCTGGAGTTTCATGATGGCATCCCTCACTTTTTACTCATCATCAGCGCCACGGAGATGTTGTCTGTCTCTCCCCGTCCGATCACATACTCAGTCAGGCGCTCCATGGTCCTGCGGATGGTCCTGGGACTCAGGCGGGAAAGCTCCGCTCGCAGGAAGTCCCCGTCCATCCGCTTGTATAATCCGTCACTGCAAAGGAGGAACGTGCCATCCCGGCAGAGTCCCTCATTATAATAAAGGACGGCCTCCGCAGACCGCCCGATACAGCTTGTTAGTTTCCCGCCTTCCTCCTGGTCCTGCGTCAGCAGCACCAGCTCTCCGCCCCAGCAGCCGTAAATCCGGCTGTCCCCGGTGTGCACGATGTAGTAGCGCTCCTGATCTATCACCAGGGCCGAGAGGGTCGCAGCGGTCCGCAGTCCCTGTCCGGCAGCCAGCTCTGCCACCGTGCGGTCCGCATGGTGCACCGCGTCCCGCAGCCGCAGACCCAGACGCCGGGTCTCCTCCAGGGCATCGAACCAGCCGCTCAGAAGCCGCACCGCCGTGGATGCGGCAAAGGCTCCGTCCTGCAGGCTGCCCACGCCGTCGCACACCACACCGATGCACACACTGCGCCCGCCGATGGTCCGTTCCTTCAGCAGCAGACTGTCCATATTGGTCCCGCGTCCGTTTTGCAGGCTCAGCCCGTCGTAGCGGCAGCCCATGGTGCCTCAGCCTCCTTCCGCTGGCTCCGCTCGCAGCTTCCGACGCAGTCGGCTGAGCGTCACCGGCGTCATACCCAAAAATGAGGCGATATGCTTGTTGCTCACCTGGTTGATGAGCCCGGGATATTCCCTCAAAAACCACTGATAGCGCTCCATGGCGGTACACTGGTGCATCAGCATCTTCCCCTCCCAGTGCCGAGCCAGAGCCTTTCTCAGGAAAAAGTTATAGATTTCCATCAGCTCCGGAATCTCCTCCAGAGCCGCCAGAACATCCTCCATGGGGAGGAGCAGGACATCGCTGTTTGTAACCGCCTCCAGGTGGATCTGGGAGGGCTCGGTCAGGTCGTTGCAGCCCATGAGGATCTCCCCCGCCCGAAAAGCGAAACAGTCCGTGATGTCCCGCCCCTCGGCGTCCAGTAAAAAGCCCCGGAACACGCCGCTCACCAGGATTATCAGTTGCGCCTGCACCTGGCCCGGCTCCACCAGGACGGTTCCTTTTTTAATATGTGTCCGCTGAACATTCCGCAAAAACCGCTGTATCTCCCCGTGTTCGGGCAGGTTCAATAATTGCTGCAAAAAAGCGGTGTCTGTCATTTTGACATCCCCTTTGCTATTATCTGGTATATTCTAGCAGTTTTTACCGTGCCTGGCATTAACCTATGTTAATAAACAAGCCATTGTTGTCATACTTTCCCCCAAAAAATACAAAAAACTTTTCCTTTTGTTATCGCGCATTGTCTTCTGCAGTCGGATACCCCTCCGACTGCCGCCGCGAATAAACTTTGCTCTATTTTCGCTCAAAACAGAGTCCGAGCGCAGCCCAGAGCAACCCGTCTCATCGCAGCACAGACAAAGCGCAAACACTCCCTTCAACTGATTTCCATCCCCCAAGAGGCAGTGGATCTGTTTATCCAGGGGCACGCCAAGCACCCCCTGGCTCTTCCCCTCCTCCCGGACCTGGCCATGCACCGCCCGGATTCCATCACCACACTGCACCAGCGCATCCTCAAGGATGCCGGCCTGGAGCATCTCCGGTTCCACGATCTCCGGCACACCTTCGCCACCCTGGCCCTCCAGAACGGCGTGGACATCAAGACGGTCTCTGCCATGCTGGGGCACTACGACGCCGGGTTCACCCTCCGCACCTACACCCACACCACCCGCCAGAAGCAGGATGAGGCCGCCCAGACCATGGGAAATCTCATGGCGCAGGTGCGGTGAAACACATCACCTAAAAGTAAACAGCGCACCGGTTGGGAAGCCAAACTTCCCTGCCGGTGCGCTGCGTTTTTTCACCCGCACCCAAAGGGCATGAGCTGGCAGTAACCGGCAAAGCCGCTAACTGCCAGCCAATGTGGGTCACGGTGTGGGTCGGGGGAAAGCGGAGCAGCTACTGGGCAGACGTCCGGAATGCCGAAACACTCAAAATCTACGCCACTGTAAACAAGGTGAAGAATCTTCGGGAGAGGGAAACACGGCGGCACCTTTGGGCAAGAACCGAGGCTCGGCGCAAATCGGGCAATCGTTGCCGCCTGTGAGGGGTTGTGTGAGACTTTGGCGGAGAGGGCAGCACCGGGGACGCTGAGGAGGCAGCAGGCCGTGTGCGGCCTGTGTGGGCGAAGGTTGAGGAGGGAGTTTTGCGAGGGTATCTCCAGAGGAAAAACCGCATGGAAAGCGGTACCAGAGCAGCAGTTTTGTGGGTCAAATCCGGCGGTTTCGGCCAGCCGAAAAAAAGTACAAGATAAAGGGAGGTGGTCGCTAGCGACCACCTCCCGCCCACAAAGCCCCGCAGTGCGGGGCTTTCCGGGATTATGGTACCGACGTCGGTTTTCAAGATTTCGGTCTTTCAGCGCGGTGGTAGGATTGCGAGGTGCTACAGTCTCAAGCAGTTCCGGCGTTTTTCACCGACGCTGCGAATTGAGGGGCTTTTTCGGGTAGACTTTGCGTTGCTAATCAAAGATAAGGGCCGAGCAAAATTGTCACTCGGTAAGTTCTTAACAAACTGATAATTCGCCGGTTTTGCCCTGGCTATTTTCTGCGAGTTGGGGTATTGTGTGTCGCTGAATAAGGGAGGCGATACACATGCGGGATTACATGATGGCCCTGCACCAGCGGTTCTGCAGGGAACCGGAGTGTCGGGAGGTACGGAAGGAGCTGGAGGCGGTCCATCAGGACCTATACCAAGCGTTGGACCGGCGGGGACAGGAACAGCTACTGAAGCTGGCGGATTTGGAGAACGAGCTGCGGGAGGATGCCTCCCTGGAAAGTTTCCTCTCTGGCTTTAAACTGGCTCTTGGTATCGCGGCGGAGCTGGCTCCCTCGTACTCCTTCGACGACGAGGAGGAGCAGCGAGCCTGCGAAGCCCTCCGGCAAAGGAGGGGTGAGTAATGGCAAAGCGGCGCGCCAATGGTGAAGGCAATATCCGCAAGCGCAAGGATGGCCGCTGGGAAGGCCGGTACACCGCAGGGTACGACCAAGATGGAAAACGGATCATCAGGAACGTGCTGGGCAGGACCCAAGCGGAAGTGAAATCCAAACTGTCCGTGGCGATTGCGGAGAGCCAGCAGCTGGATGTGTCCCGCTCCGGAGAATACACGGTGGCGGAGTGGCTGCGGCTGTGGTTCGAGCTGTACGCCAAGCCAAGCATCCGGCCTTCCACGGCAGGGTACTACAAGAGAGGGATCGAGCAGTACACAGTTCCCCGGATCGGGGCCATCAAGCTGAACAAGCTCACCAGCCGGGAAATTCAGAAACTGTACAAGGACCTACTGGAGAATGGACGGACGCGGGAACAGCAGAGGAAAAAGAAGCCCGGGCTCAGCGGGTCCACCGTGCGAGGCGTCCACACCATGCTCCACAGCGCCCTGGACCGGGCGGTGAAGGAGCGGCTGCTGATCCGCAATCCCGCTGATGGGTGCGTGGTGCCGAAAGCACAGCACCAGGAGATGAAAACGCTCCGCCCGGAGGACCTGAAAGCCTATCTGGATGCGGCAGAGAAACGCGGGGCACTGGCTATGTTCTATCTGGAGTTGGTCAGCGGGATTTGGAAAGGAGAGCTGGTGGCCCTACGGTGGGAGGACCTGGATATCCCGAACAAAACCATCTCCGTCAGCAAGCAGGCTACAAAGGATGAGGACAACCACCTCATCGTAGCCCGCCCCAAGACAGAGAATTCCGTCCGGCAGATCTCCATTCCCCAGGAGGCGGTGGAGCTGCTGGTGAGAGAACACGCCAAGCATCCGGGCAATCCCTGGCTCTTCCCTTCCTCCCGCACCGGAGGCATGTACCACCTGGATTCGGTGGTCACGCTGCACCAGCGCATCCTCAAGGACGCCGGACTGGAACACCTTCGGTTCCACGATCTACGCCACACCTTTGCCACCCTTGCCCTCCAGAACGGGGTGGACATCAAGACGGTGTCCGCCATGCTGGGCCACTACGACGCAGGATTCACTCTACGGACCTACACCCACACCACGAGGCAGAAGCAGGACGAGGCGGCTCAGACCACGGGCGACCTCATGGCGCAGGTACGATAACACCCCATCACCTAAACACAACAGCGCACCGGACGGGAAGCCGAGCTTCCCCGCCGGTGCGCTGCGTTTTTTTGCGTGGTGTGGGTCACGGTGTGGGTCTAGTCCTAACCACCTTCTCAAAACAAGAACTTTTTACATAGCAAAACGCCCCGAAAACAATCGTTTTCGGGGCGTTTCGTGTCTAACCTCTACAATCTAGATTTCCTGTTTATCTCAATCTAGTTTCCTTCCGCCGGCTAAATTCAAACTCACAGTTTCATCTTCATCTCCGCCGTGCGTTTGATTTGTCCCTTCATTTTCTGCACTTTGTCAAAGGTCTCCTGATCAATGATCGGCTCATGGGCATTCTCTACCAGATACATCTCCTTTTGCCCTGTATTCTTTACCTGTCTCCCCATCAGGAAAATTGGCGTATAGGTCTTCTGCATCAGCACTTGGCCCACATATTTTTCATTGCTCAGCATTCGGTCAATGGTGGAGGTACTCCACTCCGTCTTTCCGGTGACCGTCTTGATGCCGTGGGATTCCAAATACTTTTTGATCTTCCGCACACCGTTTCCCTGAATATAGAGCTCAAAAATCTTTCGGACGATCTCGGCCTCCTCCGGTACGATCTGCAGCACCCCATCCGGCCCCTTGGAATAGCCCAGAAACTGCCTGTGATTCAAAATGGTTTTCCCGCTCCGCATACGATTCTGAATGCCGGATTTAATGCTCTCGCTGCGAGTTTGGCTTTCTGCCTGCGCAAAGGCGGCATACAAATCGGCTATGCTGTCCGGTGTTTTCATGATATCTCCCCTACGCTGTTGTAAAACCTCCACCACTTTCACAACCTTGAAGTACCGTTCTTCCTTATGCCGGTCCAAGTAACGCAGTTGCATCTACTTTCAAAAGCGGGATCTAATTGCTCTCGCTCATTCATCCAGCGCACATGTTAGATACTCAAGCAGTCTTTGACAGCCCACCGTCACATCTCTCCGGGTGGCCTCGAAATCTCCAGTCTATCATGAATCGGCCACCTCCTGGACCGGTCGGCCAGCATACTCCACTAAATGACGGGTTATTTCCAATGGATCGCCGCAGAAAATGTGACGCATATTGAGTACATTGACCTGGCCCATGCCGATCAACAAATCGCAATCTGCATAGTTGCAGATCGTCATCTGCCGGGTCGCGTGGCCTGCGCAGAAGCTTCCATGATTCTCCGGCTTTCGGCGGGCCGGATGATAAGACGGATTGCCGATTGCTTCCCGACTGGTAGCAGCTGCAGAAATGTAAAATAGCAGCCACATTGCAGCCCTTTCCGACAGATTTCTCATTAGAATCTCGGCCATTGGGCTCTTGCAAATTATGCTGTGACTTGCAAGAAGAATCCTCGTTACCCTGTCTTTCCTGTTTCGGTTCGCCACAGTCAATATTGCATGTCCCTGTCGAAACATCGATATCCATTTTCTCATGTGCTGAATCGCTGATTTCCCGCAGCAACTCCACCTTTGACCATCTGAACTGCAAGGCAGCCCGGAGATACCAGTGCCGCTGATTCGTGGATAGGTCCGCCTCCATGATAACCACGTTCTGTGTCCACCCAATCAGGAGAGCCTCATTCAGAATGTCAGGTGTAGTTTCATAGGTTCGGAAAAAGTCCCGCATCCGCCGGAGATTCCGAGGTGAAAAACCAGAGTTGTCGGGACACTTGGCCACAAGATACTCCGCTGCAGCCACTGCCGCTCCTTTTTCGGTTCTTGCGCTGACTAGTTTCCCAATTTCAAGATACAACTCCATCTGCGGCAGGTTTCTTTTCAGCACCTGATCCAAACCTGTGTACATCGCGCTGTAATCAACGGGCTTTCGGATGTTCATGGACTTCTCCTTTCCGGCGCAGTGCACCTTATTCTGCAGATCACGGCAAAGAGAAATACGGCATATTTTTGCCGCACTTCTCTTTGCCGTGACTTTTATATTACCTGCACGATCTGTTCCCAGAGCAGGATATGCTTATTGTCTATTGACTGATTGCCGTGGTAGTGGCCAAACAGCCAGTAATGATATCGGGCTTTTTCCTGTATCTCCTGGAGAAAATTTGTGAGAGGGTCTGCTTTATTGTGACGGTTTATCGCTAGGGCGAGATCAGTTGGAGCACAGTGAGTGATGATGTAGTCCACAGCCCAGTCATGTTCTTCGAGACTATGTCGAGCCTTGACATACTCCTCCTCCGAAGGCAGTTCCTCTGGCCACCAGGTATATCCCAACACTCGATACCTTCGCCGCCCCAGGAGCCGGAGCATCATGAGCTGGGTTTCAAACTCCGGTGCCTTTGGGTCCAGTATCCCGTCCTCCACATCATGGCTCTTGGCCCCGCCCATGGTGAAGAAAGTATATCCCTGAAGCTCAAACACCTGCCCACGCATGAGGTGCAGGATGTTGGGGCGCACCCGGTGCACCATTCCCCCATGCCACATTTCAGTTGGTAGGTCAGCGAGAAGTGTGTAGTTCTCATGGTTTCCATCCACCCAGAGGGTTGTCCAAGGCTTATCGCTCAGCCAGTCCATCCAATGGCTTTCCTCATTGGAGTTCTCCCAGAGGCCACCGAAGTCCCCGCAAATGATAACGAAATCATCACGGGTCATATTCGTCTGTTCAGGAAAGTATTTGCGACCAAACCGATGGAATGTCCCGTGGCAGTCTCCCGTGGCATAGACACTCACGCTGTCACGCTCCTTTCGACTTTTTCCAAGACCTGCTCAATCTCCACTCCGCTGCGGAATGTCACTTTGATCCTGGCTTCGTCCAGCACAGTCACCTTTTCCAATAGTTGATAGAGTACATCCTCTTTCCACTCCGTGATCCAGGACGCAGTCTCCGACAGCGCAGCCTCCGCAGCCTTGACCCGGCGGTACACCTGCTCATTTTCATGGTGCAGCTTCTCCGCCTGCGCCCTACGTTCCCTCAATTCCGCCATAGCGGTGGAGATACTGCGGAATCGTTCGGCATTCTCTGTACTGTCTGCAGAGAGGGAAGCTTCTTTCAGCAGCTGGTCGAACTGCTCCGACAAATTCTCCAGAGCACGGTCGATATCGGAGATGCTCAGTCCTTGGCCGGGGACGGGAAGCAATTCCTGTCTCATTGCATCAACCAGCTGGCCTGTCAATTCATCCCGGCCAGACATCATCTGATTGACAGCGGACAAGATGGCCTCTTTCAGCACTTCTTCATCAATAGTAGCGGAGTGCTTGCAGTATTTTGTTCCATAGGTCAACCTACTGATGCACCGCCACACTACACGCTGGTATCCCTTTCGTGTCCAGACACATCGACGGTAAGCAGTTCCGCACTCACCACAGAAGAGGAGATTGCTGAGTATATATTTCCCGCTGTACTTGCACCGACCTGTAGGGGCACTCTTTCTGGTTCCGCCGGTACGAGCCCGCCGGCGGGCGAGCTCCAGCTGCACAGCGTCGAACTCCTCCCGGCTGATGATGGCTGGGTGATGGTTTTGAATGAGATACTTCGGGAGTTGGCCTGTGTTTTTGATGACCTTTTTGCTAATACAGTCCTGAATGAAGGTCTTTTGGAGCAATGCGTCACCGCAGTATTTCTCGTTGGTCAGGATGCTCTGAATCCGTGCAGGAGTCCACTCTGTCTTTCCCGTGACAGTCGTGCAGCCCTTTTCTTCAAGGGCCGCTTTGATGGTACGAAGGGTATCGCCCGCCAAGTACCGCTGGTAGATGAAACGGACGGTCTCCGCCTGCTCCGGAACGATCACGGCCTTCCCATCCGGCCCGCGCTCATATCCCAGCAGCCATTTATAATGCAGGTGCGCGTGTCCAGAACGCATGGCCTGTCTGATCCCCCAGGTGACGCGGGAACTGGTGTTCTCACTTTCGGACTGAGCAAATGCGCCGTAGAGCGTGATGAGGAATTCGCTCTCCGGATAGATGGAGTTGATATTCTGCTCCTCAAAGATAACCGGAATCCCCAGGTTTCGCAGTTCCCGCGTGTAGTTGAGGGTATCCACGGTATTGCGCGCGAATCGTGAGACTGACTTTGTCAGGATCATGTCGATTTTTCCCTGTCGGCATTGCCTGATCATCCGCAGGAAATCCTTGCGTGAACAGGTCGAGGTTCCAGTCTTTCCCTCATCTGCGAACACATCAACCATCGTCCAGCTCGGTTCATTCATGATTTTGTCGGTATAGTAGTCACGCTGATTTTCATAACTGGAAAGCTGCTCTTCATCGTCGGTAGACACTCGGCAGTAGGCTGCCACCCGCAAATTCCGCTTACGCTCTTTCTCTTGAGCCGTTTCCTCCTTTGGGGGAATCATAATGACATTCGGAGCGATCTCCTTCATTTCACAGCTTCTCCTTTCAGTATTTGTTGGTTTTTCAGCAGGACACTGACTACTCCATCGACGTATGTGACTTTCCGGACACTCTCATGAAGCATTTCCCGGTCCAGTTCCATCATGAGATTCTGCGCTCGAAACAGGCTTTGCAGTCGTTTGGTTTCATATTCCTCCGCTCCGATGGCATTTAACCGCAGCACAGCCAGATGCACTGCCATAGAGCGGATCTGCGCTTCCTCCACCGGCGGGGAATGGAGTGCGTCATCCAGTTGCCGCCGGAGCGCGCCTATCTCCGATTCTTCCTCCGCGTCCGCTGTACAGGAGATCATATCGGGGTTCTCAATCAAACTGTTCAGGACTCCCAGCACCTGTCCTTCCACCCAGGAGGGAGGAGTACTTCCACACAGGCGCCGCAGTTCTTTTTGCGCCGGGGTCTGGTAGCGGGGTGGTACTCGTTCCTGTTTGGAGACCTGTGATGCATTAAATTGTTCTTGCTTCAGGATCTGGGGAAATCCTCCCTCTCCAATGTACCTCCTGTCTTCTAGAATACGGGCCACCATATTCTTATTCCACAGCTTTCCGGTATCATAGGGGACGCCCCGCTCCTGAAGAGCTCCCACCAAGGTACTGTAAGTGGCCCCCGCAAGATATGTTGCAAAGATCCATTGGACCGTCGCAGCTTCTCTTTCATGCGGTACAATCTCCCCACATGCGATCCGGTAACCAAAGGGCTGCTTTCGGTTAGTTGCCATCACCGCACCGTCCTTTCTATCTGTTCCGTGAGCTCCAATCCATTGATCAGGTGGAACCGCAGTCGACCTTCTTTTTCCACGATGATTTTTTCTACAAGCTCGCTGAACAGCTCCTCATCGAACTCTGCAAGGAGATCCGGCCCAGATTCCAGAGCATCCATAATAGCCAAGGTCTGTTGGATCGTCTGATCCTCCTCAGCCTCCAGCAGTCGCTCTTTTTCCAGCTTTGCGGTGCGGAGCTGTTCAGCCAACCTGTCGCGTCGTGATATAAAGAGATCAGGATCGACAAGCCCTTGCTGTTTCAGCTGGGCCAGAAGTCGATCCTGACTGATAATGTCTGCGATTCTGTCATTCAGTTTTACAATGTCCATACTCCATAGCATTCTTGCCTCTCGGGCTGCCTGGAGATCCTTGAGGAGCTGCTTCAGAATATTGATCCCCTGATGGCGGAGTTTATAGTACATACACAAGAACGCCGCCTCTATCTGCTGCTCGGGAATCCGAGCAGTCTGGCAACGTTCAGGGTAGCGGTTGTGCGTTTGACAAATCCAGCAGACTGATGTTCCATCAATGCTCTTTCTCTTAAATGTAGAACTGCAGGTCTGACAGATTATTTTCCCGGTAAACACATACCTTTCTTGAGATTGCGGATGTAAAGCTTCCTTTCGTCTATCCAGAAGATTTTGCACCAGTTCAAACGTATTTCGGTCAATGATAGCAGGGTGCGAGTTTTGAATGTAGTATTGAGGATATTTCCCATTGTTCTTAACGATTCGATGCGGAAGGGTCTTTGTTGTATACGATTTTTGGAGCAATGAATCTCCGACATATTTTTCATTGCTCAGAATATAGCCGACTGTGGTCATCCCCCAGCAAGCCCCGCCTGCTCTTGTAGGAACTCCATATCGGGTGAGGTCTTTTGCAATACTTTCCAAGCTTTGGCCTGACAAGTATTGCTGGAAAATGTGCCGAACGACTTGCGCCTCATTTTCATTGATTGCTAATTTTCCATCGACCAAATCATAACCAAGCGGTGCGTTGCAGGTTATGAACTTCCCGGCTTTCATCCTCACCTGATAGCTCCATCGCATCCGTTCGGAAATGGCCTCGCTTTCCTTCTGCGCAAGCATCGCAAAGATGGCCGTCAAAAGTTCGCCGGATAATTTAGAGGTGTCAATCTTGTCTTCTTCGAAGCAGACCGCAATCCCCAGTGCTTTCAGTTCTCGAACAGCCTCCAGGCTTTCTTTGGCGTTTCTTGCAAACCGAGAGGAAGACTTGACCAGTATTTTGTCGATTCGCCCCCGGCGGCAATCCGCCAGCAGCCGCAGAAAATCGTCTCTCTTTTCCGCCGAGGTCCCTGTGATTCCTTTGTCCGCATATACATCAACAAACTCCCAGTCAGGGTTCTGGTGTATCAGTTCCGTATAGTGGGCGGTCTGGGCCGCAAAGGAGTGGAGCTGGTCCTCAGAATCACTGCTGACGCGGGCATACGCAGCTACCCGCAGTTTCCGTGTCTGTTCCTGGCTGACAGCAGGGATTGAGATCACCCTCGGTGCCTGATTCAACGCCAGCGCCCCGACTGTCTTGCGCTCTTTTCTCATAAATCCACCTCCTTTTTCAGCAACACACACTACCACATATTTGGTTAAATAGCCATATCCAAAAGGGAAGATTGCTCGGAAATTATTATATGAAAATGACGATATCCGCACCTAAAGCCACTTTGAGTCGTGCTGCAATTCTTCTTGCTTCTTCCCTACTGATGAGTCCCGCATTCTTCAGGGTATGGAGCATATTCATCAGCCCCAGATAATTGACATTGGCATCCATTCGACGCTCCTTTCTATGCAAAAAGCAACGGGATTTTGTTCTTTCGCTGGTAGAAACCATTTAATTTAGAGGCTGCTCCAGATAGTTTCGGAGAACAACACAGCGTTCCATTATTCTGGAGCAGCCTCTTTTTTATTTCTTCATGTACAGCACTGTGCTGTACCAATTGGCTCTATTCGACACTACTTCCCGAGCCATGGCAGCAACAGACGGACCGCGCTGGCGCGCGTCACGGGAATCGCACCCCTCCGAGGATCTCTCCGAGCTGCCCCCAAAAACTGGTTTTTATTATGGGCAGGAGTATCATTACTAGATTGTTGATGAGGGTCGGGCTGGGTAAACCCAGTCGCAATGCGAAACAGCCCACCACAGGCTGCTTTGTGGACAGATGGGAACCGCTCTGCACCTTATTTGGCCGTCTTTGATGGATTAATAGCGGTCGAAGCAATCGAACTCAGGGTAATTTTTTTCGTGTCGATCCACTTATATATCCACAGGTGGTCTTGGCGCATCCTCCAGCGTCGCTCTGGCCTCCCTCTCGGGGGCCCTCTCATCAACGGACGTATCCCTGTTGCCGGATATAACTGACTGATAGCAGTATTTTTCAAGGTGAAGGAAGGATATAGTTCCTTACACCCCTCTATTGCACAAATCAGCTTGAAAACGAAACACTTAGGAGGAATTTTTTTATAAAATTTTCAAATTGCCGTTTATACTTACGAGCAGTTTGAGGCGTCACGCCATATTTTTTCATCATGATGGAAACACAGGCTTTCTGCTCACCGGCCAGATACAGATCTAAAATGTCTACACCCCAGAATCTCCAGCCCGCCAGCGCCTGGCGAATAGCTTCTAGCTGAATAGAATCTATAGCAAGTTCCTCGGTCCGATTGTCAGCCTCTATCACATCCCGAAGCGGAACCAGTCCGTCAACATTCTGGACGTATTCGTCAAGGGAAATTTTTTGAATATCTTGCCCTATCCGATAGTTTCTTATTGAAGCCATACGTTCCTGGTTCCATTTTTGATATTCTTCTTCTGTTGTTTCAATCACCATGCAGTCCATGTGTCCACAATCAAAAATGCAGTCTCTAATGAAAAATCGGTTTCGTTCACGGCGAACAACAGACAGCCACTGCTCCCTAGTAACAAGGGTGAGATAAGAAACCCCATTTGGCTGTTCTTTTCTAAGCAAATAAATTGTAGACATTTCTTTGATCTCCTTCGAATTTTTAATTTATGAGAACTTGAAAATTCGGAGATCATGGATATTCAGCAATATAAGGTTGCCACCATTGGTTGTTCACTGCTGTCTCCTTTTAGGCAGCAACAGCAACAAAAAGCCGGGCATTGGGAAACAAGGTACGCATAACGGTTACCTCGTTATCCCAATGCCCGGCAATTTGGTGACTCATAAACCGCAGTCTAAGGCCCCGTGGCTCGGTGCAATCAGCTTTTTTATTCCGTTGTTAGGTTTAAAGCACGATGTAGTCTAAATGCTATAGTTACGCAAGATGCCGCACTATTCGATAGCTCAAGTCAATAGTGACTACCTTTCTACACCTGGGACACTTTATTTGTATAATACCAGTTGTCGGAGTGACTTTATCGAAAATGCGCCAACCACAGCATGGGCAGAGTTTCATAATTTTGGTGCTTTTGCCACATTCACTTGAACACGGATTCATACAGCAGTCTCCTCTTTGTCCATTTCTACCCTAACCAAAGCATATGGATCTTTCAAGTCGTTTCTCTCAATAAGCCCTAGTTGCATCATTCGTATAGATAATGCTGTTTTGGAGGCTCCCATGACACTTGCCATTCTTTCAAAACGATGATATTCCTGTGGAGCAAAAACTCGATTGAGCAGTCGGAGTTTTGTTCCGAGTCCGAGTGCTCGCATATTGTGCTCAATACATTCCCTTGGAAGCAAAATGATTCCTGCCAAAGTCTCCACCTGCCATTCCTCCCAATCTGCAGTTCCTCTGCTACATCGATAGCAACAATGTACTTTTCTCTCTCTAGCCTGTGGCCCATATTTCTCAGGAAATAAAACTCTTAAAATATGATGGCATCCCTCGTGCGAGACGGTGTAATTTCTTCGACCAACATTTGCACCAGCCCGTATCAGACTTTCATCAATGAGGATGGTTTTGCCATCCAGCATATAATAGATTTCTTCTGTGCACATTGGGTCCGAAGGAAACACTTCTACACCTATCTCACAAGAGGATGTCAGTCCAATCCTTTCTCCATCGAGAGATAGACATCTGTAGTCGATATGCAACCCTAGCATCATTTCGACAAGATAATCGATGTCTACCCGCTCAAATGGCTGGCCCGCAATTTTAGGTAGTCTTTTATATTCTTTTATAATTCTGTCTCCAATATCCTCTAAATCATTGCGAGATAACACTTTCATAATTCCTCCCACTACATGCGGAATCGTCTCAGTAAAGAAGTTTTCTATTGGCAAGTGTCAATTTTATGGTTATGCTAATTCATCAATAAGCTACTTCTCTTTTTTAGGTTTAAAAATATGCCTCTTTCCCTGAATCTGTCAGGTAAAGTGGTCCCTACCACAGCGTGCACTAAAAGATGGTCACAATTGATAGTTTCGTAAATTGGATAACAACCAGCATAAATTATTTTTCCTTACTTCCATAGTCATTCCTCAATTTAAAACAACTTTTTTCATGCTAAGCATTTTCATACACCAATAATAGAACTAATGTTCCATTATTTCAAGACGAAAGTCATATTTCTTTACACTTTAAAGTGCCGCTCTTGAAAAAATCACTATACTACATTTTGAAACAGTGTCATATATAGATACAGTATGCGGTACAATATATGTGCATCCGGTAAAACTTCATTTTGAAATGCTATAAAAAATTCATCATATTGCCGAATGAATTGATTGTGAATTAGCATGGGAACAGAAAGCTGGTTTTTCTGCTCCATCAATAGAATTCGAGTTTATACGTGTATAGTTTCTATATGTTGACTTTTTTTAGCAACTGTTATATTATGTATGCAATTCAATAATAAAAGAACCGTCGATGCAACGCATAGAAGGGCTTTTAAGTATTTTGCTGTGAGGTAAGTGATATGAAGAAAGCCACTTCTATTTTTTTGCGCTCAGAAATCGAACCAAGGGACATCGAGTTACTTATCCATTGGATGGAGAATCCTCACATCACACAATATTTGAACGAGAAGCCAAATATAGTGTATTCGCTCCGGCAACTTTTATTGACAATTCCTGCACCTATGTTGACATTCCATTTTAACCAGAAGGGCCACTTCTTTCTTGTCTGCCGTACTACTAGTGATGCAATCGGATTTGTAAAGCTACAGGAATTACCTGGGTACGGATCTTACGAAATTGTCTATGTAATTGGTGAGGAACGTCTTTGGGGACTTGGATATGGTGAGGGCGCAATTCGTTCTGCGCTGGAAACCGTTTTTGGAGAATGGGGCGGAAAAAACGTAATTGCGAAGATTCATCCAAAAAATCTGCGCTCAATCCACTGTGTATATGCCTGCGGCTTTCGCCAGCAAAGTTCTACTGGAAATTTACTCCGGTATGGCATCACTGCAGATGAATATATCCAACATTTACTATGCAAACAATAGTTTTTTGCTAATGAAGAGCTTTTAATACTGCGCTGAATGGCGTCTTATTGGAGGCTCTTCTTTTTCACATTTTAAAATATCAAGAGTGAAGGATTCGACATATCTTTAGAGAGTGCCGTTTTTAATGTTATCATGTAGTAGGTAAAGCAAACAACTTATTCTTTCATTAAACCACTACTCCGAAAGATTCCGTAGCTACGATAAGGGCACTTTGTATTTTTCTACATTTATAGTGGTTGTTCGATGACAAGGGTCCCATTCAAACGAATTCGCAAATTACAAATTTGTCGATTCCCACAACGTACGGGACCGTTAGATAGCCCTTGATCTCGAGAGCCAGTCGGGTCTTACAACGACCGAAGGAAACGCTAAGCAGAATTCGAAGTTCTTTCATTACTATACCGATTTATGTCTTTATTAAATACTTTTTAATTATGGCGAGGAGTAAAGCAGCATGAAACTAATTGGGCAATCAATTATGCATTGTATTTTTGGAAAAGGCGTCGTGATAGATTGGAATCATACCACAATTACTGTCCGTTTTGCCTCCGGTCCAAAAAGATTCATTTATCCCGATGCATTTTCCAAGTTTTTGACTTTGAAAAACGCTACTTTGCAAAGAAATATTCAAGCGCTTCTCAATGAACAGGAAACTGTCAGATTTGCTGAGATACAGGCATTTCAAGAGGTCCAAAGCCGAAAAAACCTTCTGCAAAATATAGGCATTTCTTCTCAATCGCAGGCAGTATTCGATATTAAAGAAGAGAGAACAGATGAGCTCTTCGCAACATGGTCAGTTTCAACAGGGTGTTATGTCAGTGGCCATTCAAAAGGGAAACCCCGTATTCCAGATAAACTAAAACCTAATTCCATGTGCCTTCTTACAAAATGCCCTGCGAAGCACCCCGAAAAGGAGCGTCGTATTATTGGTGCATTTATGGTGGAAGAAGACTTCTTGGGTAACTATTGCCAAGACGGAATTATCAATGCGCACTCCATATACCGTATACAGCTTTTGCCCGAACATCAGTCCTACTTTTGGCCCTATATTACCCACGAACCAGGAAAACAGCACTGGGGAAGAACATCATTTAAGTATATATCTAATACAATAGGAGAGAACATTCTTTTCAACATGAAAGAGATGTTATGTTGTGATGAATCCCAAAAATGTGCAGAGGCTTTTTATCAATACTATTGTAAGCTGAACCACCTGCTTCCACGAGAGACGGAGGCGAGTACGTGCGTAGATAATGGCTGACTATGATTTGCCCACAGATTTATATTTAGCTATTAAAAAATTCCCATCTCCCCAACTACAAGTACTACATCACACACAAAGTGAATACATCTCACACTCTCAAATTGTCGTCATCTCAATACTTTTTTAGAGCTCTTCAGATACACTGCTCAGGATAATATGAGCTACTCTTTGTAAGAAGCTGCTGAGGACCTTGTCGGATCCTCAGCAGCTTCTTTTATAGTCCAATGCCTTGGGATAGAAGGCACACCGCATTACTGCAGTTTTAATCAAATTTAGGTGCGGAGACCTCTTTCCCCGCAAAAGCGTTGGGGCCGGGATTAGACAAGGAGAAATACATCTTCGCAGCCTTAGTCGTACCAAAATCCCGGTTGGACCCGCTGTCCTGCACCTCGTTGAAGGCATCCCGGAACATTTGGTTGTGGGCCTCCTCTCGGTTGAGCAGGAAGTCGATGGTCTCACGGACCTTCTTGTCATTGATCTGGCGATACAGGTATTCATAGACAACCTTGGCCCGCTGC
>UMCH01071077.1_pt1 | contig 27613 bp, 21 predicted proteins | sample 1964201 | NCBI WGS metagenome assembly UMCH01 (sample SAMEA4835965, study PRJEB28245) | human gut metagenome | biome: gut microbiome; material: fecal sample | place: Denmark | collected 2008 | reverse complement strand
TTAAACTGTCTGCAAATCTTATTATACGAGGAAGTGAGGCCATGACAAAAAAATGGGGAACCACCTGTTGGCGCAGATGATTCCCCAAAGAAAAAAGGTTTTCGGAAGATCGGAACCCTGACCGATGGCATAAGTTGGGGTTCCGCTTCCACCCTGTTATTGTAGCAAAAATAAAAATGCTTGCACAGGGAAATCACATAACTTCCCAAAACAGGAGGAAAAAAGATGAAAACAAGTTCGTTTAAGCGGATTGCCTCTCTAATCCTGACTGTTGCAATGTTGCTGTCCTTCTGCCCTGCAGCTTTGGCAGCAAATAATCCTATGACCGGCACAGGCGATATGTCTGTTGCTGATACTTTGGAGCCGAACAATTCGGATCTGGATAATTCCAACAGCCAGCTGAGAAACAATGCGTCACCTACGATTTATGAAATAGGCAGCGATGTCACCTACTATGTTGCCAATGCCAATTCTGGCGGCAGCGAAGCCGGCGATGGCTCTGAGGGCAGTCCGTTTCTGAGAATTAGCCAAGCTGTCGAACAGGCACAGGCTAATGATGCCGAAGATCTGCAGATCGTTTTGCTGTCGGATATCAGTTCTACTCTTGAGCTGACGTTCGATGATGCAGATATGCCGATCCGCATTACTTCCGCCAGTGGATCAGCTACGATCCAGTTTACCGGTACCAAGCCTATCGGCACCGAGAGCGGCTTTATCCGCGCAACTGCCGGCGCGAAGCTCACCTTTGATGATGTGACGCTGGCCGGTTCGACCGGGACATACGATGGCCGTGTCATTTATGTTGCTGATGGTGCTGAGATTACTCTGACCGATACCACTGTTACAGATGGTCGTGTAAACAGCGTCATGACCAATGAAGGTGGCGCGGGCGCAATGGTCGATGACCGCGGCGTGCTGCATATTGGTTCCGGCACTGTGTTCGAGGGCAATGAGACTGTCGCTGGCGGCGGCGCGGTATTTGTTGCCGATGGCGGTACCGTTACAATCAGCGATGACGCTGAGATCCGCGATAATAACGCTAAGATTGGCGGCGGCATTTATGCCGATACGCAGACCAACGAATATGGCGGTTTGACTATTTCGGATAACGCCTCGATCACTGGCAATGAAGCGTCTGAAAACGGCTCTGGCATGTATATCTGTGCGGATGCGAATGCGTCTGTTAATGGTAATGTACAGATTACAGGCAATGAAAAAGGCCGTGAAGCAAATAACGTATATCTGACTGACAGCGCAACTCTGGATATCTCCGGTGCAACCACGGGAGCGCACATCGGCATCTCTGCCAATCCGGAAGAAGCCTACCGTCTGGTGTCGTTGCCGGATAGCTATACGATCCAGCCGACTACCAGCGGCGATGAGCAGGGCTGGTCTGATGACTGTGGCACATGGGACATCCGTTATATGGAATATCAGGGAAAACCGGGCCTGTATCTGTATTACAAGACCTTGGATGTGTCCTTTGAGGATGTCACCACGCTGACCAGCATTACCGGCAAGGATATCAACGGCGAGACCGTGGACTTCCTGCAGAATGCCGACAGCCTGCCGAGCGTATCCACCTCTGGTGGTGTGCTGACTGCAGCTGATACCGTAGCGAAAAACACCCCGGACGACGATGATCTGAGCTTTACTTTTGCGGCCGATCCGGATGCTTACCGTATCCCGACCGAAGATGTGGTTTCTGTCATGTCCGGTGGCCAGCCGGTCAAGTTCACCTATTCGCCTGATTTTGAAGCTGGTACGGCAACAATCACTGTTGACGATGCGATTGTCGATACTCTGACCGATACCATCCAGTTTAAGATCTCTGCTGAAAAGTATTATGACCTGACGCTGCGCATGGAGGGGCCGCTGTATGCCATGCAGTCCAGCATCACGCAGCTTACCCAGTCTGCACTTGTAGTCAGCGAGCAGAGCAAGGATGGTGCTATTGCACACTATAAGCTCACGTTGGGTGGCCAGCCGTTGAGCGGTGTCACAATCGAACTGTACGAGGAAGACACAAACTCGATTGGCGGCACGCAGATCACCAATGCAAAGGGCGTAGCCGACTTTACCGGGCTGCTGCCCAACAAGTCCTACTATCCGATTCTGAAATATGAACATACTTTCCGCGTTATCTCGCGCGATTTGGTATCTCTCGACCTGTCTACCCTCGAAGGGCAGACCCTCGCAGCAACCTATACCGCAGATGATGGCGCACAGACTGGCTCTATCAGCTATGATGCTTCGACCGGAAAAGCGTCGATCACTGGCATCACAGCCGATGCCAAAGTGACGTTCTCCGTCGAGCAGTCGGCCGATACGATCACGTTTATTGGCAATGAAGGAGCTGCTACGACCGCGCCGGCTACGCTCTCCATGAGCAGTAAGCAAATGCCGGCAGGAGCATCTACCTATGGCGCACTTGCGACTGCTGATCTGACTGGCTACACGTTTGATGGCTGGTATGATGCTGCAGATGGCGGCAATCTCATTGATTCTGATACCCCGTATCAGACCGGCGTTTCCGCGCGTGTCCTGTATGCACACTGGACTGCCAACACCGATACTGCGTACCAGATCCAGCATTGGGTAGAATACGCTGAGGGCGGCAAAAATGCCGGCTATGACGATGGCGTAACGCAGACCAAGCAGGACAACGGTATCACCTACTATCTGTACGATACAACGGACTATTCGGACGGTGTATCTGACCAGATCAAGGATATCTCTGCGCTGGATCTGAAAACCATGAGCGATGAAACCCTGACATGGTGGACGCGCGATGGTTTTACGGCTCGTTACCAGCAGGATTGCAAGGTGCTGGCTGACGGCACCGCTGCATTCAGCGTCTACTACGACCGCAATAGTTATGAGATCTCCTTTGACAGCTCCGGAGCCGGCACTGCAGTTTCTCAGGATCGGTTTGATCCCCAACCCGTGAAATTCGGTGCGCTGGTCGGCACGCTGCCGACGCCCACTCTCGCCGGCTATCGCTTCGGCGGCTGGTATGAGGGCGACGTACTGTATACCGCAACCTCTGTTTATACGAAAACCGACAACACTGCGCTGACCGCACGCTGGAACTCGGCTGATGATGCAAACTGGGCAATTAAAGTCGCTGTGCAGGATCTCGCGCAGGACGAAAACGGCGAATACTACGGTGCAGATACCTACACCGAGTATAAGACCGTTTACAAGGCCAACGACGGCAGCCTGCTCACCGGCACGGTCGATACTGAGGTATCTTTCAATATCTCCGATATCAATGAACTGACCTTTGAGGGCTTCAAGCCGGTTGGATATGCTGATTCCTACGACCGAAACGGAACCGGCATGACTGAAAGTACCGATACGGCGGTGGTTTATGTTGATCCGACCGATATGTCTACCGAGCTGTCCGGCAAGTACAATGAGGCATTCGACGGCGGCATTGTCTGGATCTATTACGACCGCAAAACTGCCCATGTAACCCCTGATCCGGATCAACCGGGCAGCGAGACCGATGGCGGCGATATCGTCTACGGCGGAGATTTCACCGGACAGCTCCCGCCTGAGCCGACGCGCCCTGGCTATGATTTTGACGGCTGGGAAGATCCTGACGGCAATCCGGTCGATGAAAATTCACCTGCAGATGACTACGTTGAGGAAGATGGCACGATCATTGTCACCCCCACTTGGGAGGCACGCGACTACCGCTTGACTTATGTTCCGGGCGACAAGGCCACCTTCGTCGCATCTGATGGCGGCAGCGGTATCTCCAACCCCGATGTACCGGGCGGCTACAAGGACAGCCACGATGTTACCTACGATCAGGCGATGGGTCAGATGTCCTCTGCGTCCAAGCAGGGCTACGATTTCGACGGCTGGTTCCTCGAAGATAACACACAGGTTGCATCTGATACGGTCGTCACGATTGATAACGTCATCATCAAGAACGATGCCAACAGCTATGAGGATACCCGTCCGCTGTACGCACATTATACGCCACATCAGTACACGCTTGTCCTGCAGCCGGGTAGCAGCGTAACCGGCAATCCCGGTTCGGTTTCGCCTGACCGCGTGACGGCTACTTTCGACCAAGCCATTTCCGGCCTCCCTGTACCGACTCTGACCGGTTACACATTCGTAGGCTGGGTGCTGGATCTGTCTAATCCCGCAGATACTCGCATTTCCAACGGCGATATCTGGGATACGGTATATACCAACGGCGCAGAGATCCCCGTATACGCAACGTGGGTACCTAACACCTACAAATACACCTTTGACCTGAACGATGACATCGGTTCGACTAAGGGTTCGCTGATCGACACGACGATCGACCATGTAGACGAAACCTTTGATTCTGTCTACGACGGCATTTTCGCAGTAGAAGCCGTGCGTCCGGGCTACAATTTTGATGGCTGGTCGCTGACCGAGGACGGCGATGTGCTGACTGCTGATGATCTCGTTTTGCTGGCACAGGATACCACCGTATATGCACAGTGGACACCAAAGGAGTATATCGTCCGCTTTGTGATGAAAGGCTCTGCAATGCCCGCCGATTTTGAGGACAATAATCCCGGCGCAACCTATGATGCAGCAACCGATACATGGAACATCAAAATAAAATTTGATACAACCTATGGCACTCTGCCGGTACCGACCAAAACAGACAGCACATATCATGGTTGGCTGGCAAATGCACCGCACTGGGATACCATTCATGCCGAAGTTATCCTTGATCTGCCGGCTTACACAGACTATAAGGATGAAAGCGGTATTACCCTTACCGCAGTCATGGAGCCGTGGATCACATTCGACCCCAAGGGCAACACGTTCGACGACGGCACGACTGATCCCAAGAAAGAATTGCAGTCAGATATCGACGAGCTGCCGAATGTCAATAAGCCCGATCATACCTTCAACGGCTGGACGACCGAAGACGATCCGAATACCGTTCTCGATCTCGATGATGTAAAAAATCTGGACGAGCCTACGGTACTCATCCCGAAATTCTCGGCAAACATTACTTTTGTCGGCAACGGCGGTACTGTTAATGGTCAGGCACAGCAGGTCATCGCTTTGTCTGATCTGACTACCCTCCCCTCCGCATCGCGCTCCGGTTACAATCTGGATGGCTGGTACACGGCAGCTGAGGGCGGTACGCAAGTAACGCTTGTGCAATTACAATCGGCCGGTATTCCAACAACTGTCTATGCTCACTGGTCTGAACGCTCCGCTGGCGGCGGTGGCGGCGGCGGTGGTGGCGGTGGTGCGCCGTCCTACACGATCACCGTAACCGAGGGCGATGGTGCAACCTCTACACCTAACGGCACTATTAACGTGACAGGCGGCAGCGATAAAACGATTGATATTGCAGTCAATGATGGCTACGTTATCACTGATGTTATCGTAGATGGTGTAAGCGTTGGCGTAGTGGACACATATACGTTCACGGATATCCACGAGGATCATACGCTCGAAATCAAAACTGCAAAGCTGTTGACCGGCGATCATATCTCCTACATCAACGGTTATCCGGATGGCGGCGTACACCCGGAAGCTGAAATCACCCGTGCAGAGGTTTCCGCTATCTTCTTCCGTTTGCTCTCGGATGATGCACGCAGCCAGTATGAAGCGACCAAATCGCGGTTTGCCGATGCAAATGCAAATTGGGCATCTGCTGAAATCGCAACCCTGACGGCCGCAGGCATTCTTGAAGGCTATGAAGACGGTACATTCCGACCGGATGCCAGCATCACCCGTGCAGAGTTCGCGACCATTGCAAGCCGGTTTGATAAGCTCGAAGCCGGCAGCAAGACATTCTCTGACGTTTCTGCATCCCACTGGGCATATGAAGCAATTTCCTCTGCTGCAGAAAAGGGCTGGATTACCGGCTATCCGGATGGTACATTCCGACCGGAAAATGCAATTACCCGTGCAGAAGCCGTAACCCTCGCAAACGCTGTCCTGCAGCGCGAATGTGATGAAACCTTTGTGGCAGAACACCTCAGCGAAATGCTGACGTTCTCTGATCTCTCCAATAGCCATTGGGCGTATGACGAGATCATGGAGGCGGCAAACGCCCATGATTACGAGTCCACGAATGGTTCGGAGAAATGGACGGCTCTGCAGTAAGGAGGCATGTGCTATGAGCGTAAATCCACGTCTGAAAGATCGCCCGCATCCTGATTTAGAGTCCATTCAAGCGATTCTAAAGCAGATAGAGGAGGCACTGGCAATCCGACGCCAGAAAGCCGATCATTCCCGCCGAGCAGAGTATGAGGCAGAAGATTTGGAACTTCGTCGGTATATCTGCCGGCATGTATTGGATTTTCACGACCAGATGGACGATGCCTTAGTCGAGTTCTGGTTAGAATGTATCCGCTATGATGGCAGTTATGATCTCGCTATGGATCGTCCTGCCGAATCTACTACCCCTGATATGCGCGAGCAGCTTACCGCTGCCCGCGCCCAGCAGGAAGCACAGCAGCAAGCGGATGAAGAAGCAGCGCAACAGCGCGAGCAGAGAGATCGTGAACGGCAAATGGAAATGGAGCGGTCAATGTGAAAATCATTACGCCGCGCAGTGCCATTGCTGCAGGTGTTGGCAGCATATTGTTCTTCTACATGGGGAACCGTCTCACATCGCTTTATCATATGTATGCTGCAGTCCCCCATGAAACCGATCCTCTTTTTCCACTAAACGCAACCTTGAACGGAATATGGGCGGCATTAGCCGCCCAACCGTTCTGGCTTGATCCATCTAACCACTGTCTCATGGGCGGACTGATCGGCGTCTCTATCTTCCTCCTCGGATGGCTCTATATGCTGGTCAGCAGTAAAAATTTCCGCAGCGGCGAAGAACATGGTTCGGCCCGCTGGGGGAAAAAAGACGATATTAAACCGCTGATGGACACCAAAAATCCGGACAATAATATAATCCTATCTTCCAATGAAAGGATTAAATTTGCCGGCAAAACGCCATTTAAGTATGACCGAAACAAAAATGTACTGATTATTGGTGGCAGCGGATGTGGCAAAACCTTTGGTATCATTGAGCCAAATCTGCTGCAAATGCACAGTAGCTATATCATCACCGATCCGAAAGGAACAATCCTCCCAGAAATGGGGCACGCATTTAAGGGTTATGAAATCCGTGTCCTGAACACAATGGATTTTAAAAAAAGTATGCACTATAACCCTCTCGCCTATATTCACGGGCAAAAAGATATCCTGAAAGTCGTTGATGTTTTGATGAAAAACACCAAAGGTGATGAACAGAAAAGCGGTGGCGATCCTTTTTGGGACAAAGCCGAAAAATTACTGTATACTGCGCTAATTGCCTATCTCTATTACGAAGCACCGGCAATCGACCGGAATTTTGCTGTTCTGTCCGACATGCTCGATGCTTGTGGAGCATCTGAGGATAACGAAAACTACAAGTCTCCCGTAGATTTTCTTTTTGAGGGGCTTGAAAAACGCAGAGGAGCAAATCACTTTGCTGTCAAGCAGTATAAGAAATTCAAACAGGCAGCTGGCAAGACCATGAAAAGCATTTTGATTTCCTGTGCTGCCCGCCTTGCCCCGTTTGATATTGATGAAGTTCGGGAGTGCATGATGGATGACGAGCTGGAACTGGACAAAATTGGTGATCGAAAAACCGCACTTTTTATCATCATCCCGGATACAGATACGACATTCAGTTTCATTCCTGCAATGCTGTTCTATCAGACCTTTAATCTGCTTTGTGAGCACGCAGATAATGACTGTGGCGGGAAATTGCCGGTTCCGGTTCGGTGTATGCTCGACGAGTTCGCCAACATTGGCCGTATTCCTGATTTTGAGCATCTAATATCGACGATCCGCAGCCGGCAAATCTCCGCGACAATTATTTTGCAGAGCAAAACGCAGATCACAAATGTCTACAAGGACGACGCTGAGACAATCGTTGACTGTTGCGATTCGTATGTCTTTTTGGGTGGTAAGAGCACCAAAACCACCGAGGAGCTGGCTAAGATGCTGGGTAAAGAAACAATAGATAACCGGAATTTTAACGAAACCCGTGGGCAACAAGGCAGTGTATCCGTCCAGAACCAACAGCTCGGCCGAGATCTACTTGATCCTGCAGAAATCGGGAAAATTGATCGTACCGACTGTATTGTCCAAATTACCGGTCTACCCCCATTTAGATCACCTAAATATGATCTGACAAAGCATCCTCGATTCAAAGATACCGGTATTGCAAATAAGGGTAATATGTATGATATTGCTGCCGAAATTAGTAAATTCCGTTCTGTTGATTTTTCCTCAAGTTCCACGTCTACCACAATAGATGTCAGCGAATTAAACAATTTACAGTGAGAAAGAAAGGGCGATGTCTTATTGGTAAAAAACCCATAGCTCAACTTCGGCCAGAGGATATTGACTACATCAACAAAATTATGAGTCGTGGACATACTGCAGAAGTTCGCGCCAAATATGATGATGTAGTTATCTACGAAGTGATGCGAAAAGTTGAAAAAGTAGTGGCCGCGTCCGATGGGACACGGTGACAGTCCGATGGGGCTAACAGCATTCATGTAATTTGGATGTTGTTAGCCCATTTTTTATTTTGAAAGAGGTATTTATATGGAAAATATGTTTACAACCATTATGACTTTGCTCCAAAAGGGTGTAACTGCTGCAGGTGCCATTTTAGTTATTTGGGGCGCAGTATCGGTCGGCCGCGGTCTCAAAGACAATAATGGCCCCGGCATCCAGAACGGTGTCATGGAAATTGTTGGCGGTGGCATCATCGTTGCTGCAGCACTGTATTTCGGTAATATCACACTATGATAATCTCATATTTCCAGCCAGCTGCAAACTGCAGCTGGCTTGCGAAAGGAGGATTTGACGCATGTTTAAAGATGCTGTGAAAGATATGATGGCTCAAATCATACAGGACATTCAAAATTTGTCCATGGATAGTGGGCTGCTCGCCAGCATTACAAGGGATGGTGCTTACGCATCTCTTTGGAGCCATGTAACAAATATTGCAGCAGGAGCATTCCGCACGTTTGCGCTTTTAATTTTGGCAATTTTTATGTTGATAGAATTTTTGGAGCTTTCAGACCGATTTACAAGCAATCAACTTCCTGACCTGCTCAAGCCCATTGGTATCCTTATGGTCAAATTTGCCCTTTCTGTTACTGTTATCAATCAGGCATCAAATTTTCTACTTGCTATCTATAATGGATTTCTTGATTTGGCACAACAGGTCTCGGCAAGCAGCGCAATTACAATATCTGCAGATCTCACATCTTTTAACACATCAGTCGATGATATGGGACTTGGAACACAAATTGTATGTTTACTTGTGCTCTTTATTGCCCTATTGGGTACTAAAATCGCATGGGCATTTACACAGATCTTAACGATAGGTCGGTTCATTCAAATCTACATCTACACAGCGGTTGCACCGGCCCCGATCGCTACCTTGCCGAATCGGGAATGGGGACAAATCGGAAAAGGCTTTATTAAATCCTATATTTCCGTTTGTTTGCAAGGTGTAATCCTCGTACTGATTCTATTTTTCTTCCCTACTATCGCAAATACATTGGTAGCACATATTATACCCGACACAAACGGATTAGGCGGCGCATTCACCGCATTCGGTAACATCATTGTTCTGATTGGTGCATTGATTGTTTCCCTCAAAGGTTCCAAAACCCTTTCCGACAAAGTATGCGGTGCTATGTAATATAACGTTTTGACGTTTAACTACCCAAACGTTTCAACATTCAAACGCTTAAACGTTTTAAGGAGGTTTATCTTTTGGCATTATCAACGCACATCCCAAAAGAGATCACAGATTACAAAGAGCGTATTGTTGGTGATTTTTCCGGTCGCCAACTGATCTCCTTGACGGCAATCATTGGTTTGCTGGGAGGATCGTATTTCGTATTGGTACATCTGGTGCATCTTTCAATGGATGTATACCCTTATATCGCTGCACTGCTTTGTGCGCCAGCTTTTGCACTTGGCTTTTACCGTAAAGATAATATGCCGTTTGAGCAATATATCAAACTGCTATGGCGCTTTTACTTTGAAAAAAACGATTTCCATTGGATTGCAGAACAGGATTTCGATATGTCCATGATACCCGAATGCAAGGAAAGTGAGGATACCCATGCTTTTTCCAAAAAGAAACAACCCGACAAAAACATCCAAGAAGTTAAATTCGCAAAAGAAAAAGGATCTAAAGCAGCAAGAAAAGAAATACAGAGACGAATTAAAGAGGCTAAAGCAGAAAACCGAGCAGCAAAGCTCGCTGCAAAAAAAGAAGCTGGGTGATAGCCGCGCTCCTAAAAATGCTGTTGATTATATCGGCTACCAGAAAATGCTCGAAAACGGCATTTGTATGATCTCACCCGGCGTCTATTCCAAAACAGTCAAATTCTCGGATATCAATTACCAAACAGCGCGTGTAGCCGATCAAAAAGACATGTTTTCAAGATACACCGAGGCATTAAATTTTGCCGATCCCACAATGCCGCTGCAGCTGACCCTTATCACCCGGCAGGTAGACGAGGATTCATTCCGCGAGGAAATGTTCATGCCGCTCGTCGGCAATGATGATCCGCTGGATAAATACCGAACCGAGATGAACGAAATGCTCGCAAACAAGATCAAGGAGGGCCAAAACAGCGTCATCCGTGAGAAATATTTCACATTTACTTGTGAAAGCGAAAATTTGGATGAGGCAACCAGTACCCTGTCCCGCTTTGAAACGCAGTTTATCAGCCTTTTCAAAACCATCGGTATTGATGATATGTCTGCACTTTCCGGTGAGGAACGTATTAACCTGCTGCGGGAAATTACACGACCAGATTCCCGTGATTATATTTCCCTCCGAGATATTGCCCGCAGCGGTTGGACAAGCAAGTCCTTTGTCGCTCCTACATCATTTGATTTTAAGCACAATCGAAAATCATTTACTTTTGGCGATAAGTATGGACAGGTGCTCTATTTTGGCCACCTCCCTACCGAGTTGACCGACGAACTTCTAACTGCGCTGTCGGATCTCCCGATCAATATGGTTATTACATTGCATATCCGAAATATCAGTCAGGATCGCGCACTGTCTATGGTTGACACCAAAATTGCCATGATGGAAATGGAAAACACTAAACGTGCCAGAAAGGGTATACAAGATGGCATCCCTCCGGAAATGATGTACCTACCTGAAACCAAACGCGCACTGGCTGAGGCTAAGGAGCTTTCCATAGATCTTCGGCAACGTCAGCAGCGATTTTTCGAGGTAACGCCCCTCATTTTCACCTATGCCGATAGTCCTGAGCAGCTTGCCAAAAATGTTTTTTCGATCAAACAGATCGCTCAGATCAAAACGGTCAGCGTAGAAGATATCGACCTGCAGCAGCGAGAGGGCTTCAACTCCATATTACCGATCGGCAAGAACCACTTCGGCCGTGAACGCTGCCGGCATCTGACAACTGCGGCTACGGCAATTCTAATCCCGTTTACCACGCAAGAACTTTTTCAGAAAAACGGCGTGTACTATGGCCTGAATGGTATCAGCCACAATCTGATTATGTTCAACCGACTTTCGCTGCAGTCACCTAACGGCTTCATCCTTGGTAAGCCCGGCTCCGGTAAGAGTTTTGCCGCCAAACGTGAGATCATCAGCGTGCTGCTAAATGATCCCAATGCGGATGTGCTGATTATTGACCCAGAACGCGAGTACACCGCCCTTGCATCCGGCTTCGCGGGTGAGGTAATCCGCATTTCTCCGGATAGCTCATCGCATCTAAACCCTATGGACATAAACGACAACTACGCGGATGACGATAATCCGGTATCCCTCAAGGCAGATTTTATCATTACGATCTGCGACCTTCTTTCCGGCGGACTGCAACCCGGACAAAACTCGATTGTTGACCGTGTTGTCCGTATGGCATACGAAAAATTTTACGCCAAAAAAGGAGCCACGCTGCCGCCTACCCTCAATGATTTCTACGATATTCTTATCCAGCAACCAGAGCAGGAAGCTAAGAGCCTTGCGCTGTCCCTTGAACTGTATATCAAAGGTAATCTCAGTGTTTTTGCGCATCAAACAAATGTCAATACCCAAAACCGCTTTGTCATCTATGATATCCGGGATCTTGGCAAGCAGCTTCGTACACTGGGTATGCTGGTTGTACTCGATCAAGTCTGGAACCGCGTCACCCAAAATCGTGCCATCGGTAAGAATACATATATTTATATTGATGAGATTCAGCTGCTATTTACCAATGCGTACAGCAGCAATTACTTCTTTGAATTGTGGAGCCGCAGCCGTAAATGGGGTGCTGTCCCGACCGGTATCACACAAAACGTAGAAACGCTGCTGCTTTCGGATGAAGCACGTCGTATGTTGTCCAACTGCGATTATATTATGATGCTCAATCAGGCCACCAGTGACCGAATGGAATTGGCAAATCTTCTTAGCATCAGTGAACGGCAATTAAACTATGTAACCAATGTCGAAGCCGGAAGCGGATTACTTTTCGCCGGCAAATCTATTATTCCATTCGTTGATAAATTCCCCCGTGATACGGAACTGTATCGCATGATAACCACCAAATTGGATGAAGTCGTGGAAAATCAGAAAAGTAAGGCGGGTTAATATCCATGTCTGATGTGAAAATCAAAAATGATTCCGGGGGGCTTATTAAAGATTCCTCCGATCTGGCCAAAAACAGCGTTACCGGAGCAGAAGATGTCTATGCCCAACAGGTTTCCCGCCCTTCTATCCCACGTTCCAGTGCCAGTGAACAACCCGGAACAGTCGTATCAGCCCGACCATTGATATCTACCTCAGATGATTGTCAAATTGTCCATTCAACCGATCAGAGCAGCGCAGTTCGATCGGCGGCGTCTGAAATCATTGTGCAAAGCAGCTATCAATCGCAGTCCGAACGGAATACGCATCTTTCAGCTGAGACATTACCAGAAACAGCGCAACCAAATAGTAGTGGTATTCCTTCCAGCTACCGCTCTAATGTCCGCACCGGTTCTCTTTCCCATGCCCGCGCTGACGCTCTCTCTGATGCTCGTGCCGGCTCCCTTTCGGATGGCCGTGCCGGCTCCCTTTCGGATGGCCGTATCGGCTCCCTTTCGGATGGCCGTACCGGCTCCCTTTCGGATGGCCGTACCGGCTCCCTTTCGGATGGCCGTGCCGGCTCCCTCTCTGATGGCCGTGCCGGCTCCCTTTCCCATGCCCGCGCTCCCACAACTTCAAGACAAGAAGTTGATATTTCTCCGACCAGTGGTATACTCACCGGCCCCGCATCGCTGGCATATGAACATGAAATGCCCTCAGATGTGTTACATGATACGAATGATCTTGCTGTGGCAGCTGTGACACCTGTAAGCGCAGCATTTGAAGTGGATGCCGATGGCAGTCGCGGTTATATTCACCCACGCAAGATCAATTCACATCAGGGCATTATCAATGCCGGACACGCAATGGCCAACGGCCGGACGATCAAAGAGCAGGCAGCCATTGGCGTGCGTGAGATGGTATCCGGTACAGGCGGTGAAAATGAATCTGATCGGAATACCGCAATGATCCAGCAGACGCGCCGCACGTTGGTTCGCGGCTCTGTGGCGTTGTACGGTGCGAACAAATACCGTATTGCAACACGCAAGCGCATTTCTTCCAATATGCAAAAGACATTTGCAGAACAGGAAGCCAAACTGGACGCGATCGCCAAAGCCAAAGGAATAGATGTTACATCTTCTACTTACCAAGCGGCAAAACAAAAGCGGAAAGAAGCGGCAGACAAAATAATTAAGTCGAAGTCCCGTTCGGCCGGCCGACGCGCTATGGTATCGTCTGCTGCGGCCAGCGTGATCCGCGATCAAGGCGATCGTCTCAAAACCTATGAAGATACAGGTGATAATCTCGCACTGGAAGGTTTGGTAGATGCAAAAGACACTGCACTCAACACCTACTATACTGTTCAAACCACCCGACGAGCCGCTGTATTCGCTTCAAAGGCAATTAGCCAGGCTACGTCGTTTTCTCAAAAAATTTTAACCCATGTGAAAGCTGCGCTTTCACAGGTAGGTGGGCTTGCATCTAAAGCCGCAGCCGGAACACCAGTCGTTTTAGGAGCCGCTGCTATTTTTCTGATACTGGCCGTTGTTTCCTCTCTCACACCTACATTTTCGCTTAAAACCGAGGATACTACACTATCCAAGCTGTACAAATACTGTACAAACCTTGATGCCACGTTTTCTGAGACTGTCAGCAAACAGCTTAACCGATCAGGATTCTATCGGATAGATTTTTACCAAAATGGCGCAAAATCAAACGGCACCACAATATGGTCAACTGAAACCGACCTTGACATGTTGTTGGCCTACTATGATGCCATGTTCGAGGATTACAGTGATACTTCCGATCCTGATGAAGATGAGATTGAGGATGCTGCCGAGGATGCCGGAAATGCTGACGGTAATACAGACGTTGGATCTTCTGATAATGAGGAAAGCGAATCTGCCATCAATAGCGATAATTACGGAAAAGTCAAGAAGTACAGTAAAAATCTATGGGATGATTTGTATTCGCTTTCCGTTGGCACTCACATCGAAACGTCCACCAGTACCACCACAGATAGCAATGGCAAAACCCATACGTCCACTACTCGACATACAATTCTTGACGTATATGTAGAGACAAAATCTCTAATGCAGCTTGCAAATGCCAATGCCCGACCTGCGGATGCCGAAGATGTTATCTATGATGATGTTTTTGATACACCTTTCGGGTATCTGACAAGCTCACAGCAGGATGTCTACGATGTACTTTCCGAAGTTGGTACCTATACAGCTCTCGAAGATGTAGCTAACCCATTTGCTGATCCAGATGCAGAGGACGAGCCTACATGGTCTGTTGCTCGGCGTTATGGCTACTACATAGATATGCCATCTGGGAATTATAATCCTCAACTCAATAAGGGGTTATATATCAGTGCGCAGTCAGGCGATGACGTGTTTGCCGGTTTCAGCGGCGAGATAAGTGTTTCCGGCAATTCTGTAACAATCGAAACAGATTCGCGGGAAATAACATACGGCAATCTATCAGGTATACAGGTATCATCGGGTGATACGGTCACCAGTGGCCAGCTGCTCGGCAGTGTAGGTGACAGCAGCCCTCTCCCCTCTCCTGCACTCTATGTAGAATATGAGCGTAACGGAAAAGAACTAAACCCTCGGTTTTTCATCAGCGGTTGTCTATCAGGCAATAGCAGCGGTGTCGGCAATGGCGACATCGTGCAAACCGCGCTTTCGCAGGTTGGCACTACTGAGACACCAGTCAATCAGGTAATGTACAATGACTGGTACTATGGTCATCATGTCGGCGGCATTGATTACCCGTGGTGTGCAGCATTCGTGAGCTGGTGCGCAGAGCAGAACGGATACATTTCCGCTGGGATCGTGCCAAAATCCGCCTCCTGTTCTGGATACCGTGATTTTTATACTGCCCGTGGTGAATTTCACCTTGCATCTTCCGGATATGTCCCCAAAGCCGGTGATTTTGTCCTCTTTTCCAGCGGCGGCTATCCGCAAGGCGGCGCGCACATCGGCATTGTAATATCATGCGATGGATCTTATATCTACACCGTTGAGGGTAACACCAGCAATGACCAGGGCTTTAATCCGGATGGTGGTGGTGTATGGACTAAATCACATGCGTTCGTCGCCGGCACGTCAACCTCCGGTATCTGGGGCTATTGCTCACCCTCCTACCCCGCATCTTCTGACAGTGAACCGCCAGCCGGCGCACAGAAAATTGGCAATTTCCAAATTACGCATTATTGTCCATGTGCAATATGTAACGGTCGAACAGATGGCCTTACGGCCTCTGGCACCAAATTGACACCCGGCCGCACGATTGCAGTTGATTCATCATTGATCCCTCTCGGTAGCACTGTATGGATCGAGGGTTATGGCACCAGAATTGCAGAGGATACCGGCGGTGCCATAAAGGGCAAGCATATCGACATGCTGGTCAGCGGACACACCGAGGCATATGATAAGGGCGTTGTTTATAGAGATGTTTATATCGTAAAGTAGAGGTGATTATTTTGAATAAAAAGAAAATCATTGCAGTAGCCGTAGCAGTCATATTACTGTTAATTCTGGTTTTGTTAATTATTTTTGGTCGAGATCAATCTGCAGCTAACCCCAATATCCTTGGGGCATGGTACAGCACATCGGCCGATGCAGAAACGCTTACCTTTTATGATAATAATACCTGTACAAGCTCCCTTCATTTTTCTGCTGGCACTTACAGTTTTCCCGATTCCGACCACGTTTCCATAGCGAGCAGCGACGAAACCTATTCCCTGACGCTGACAATCGAAAAAGATGAAAATGAAAGCGTTTCTCGCCTTACATCAGATTCCATCTCATATATCCGAAATCAAACAAGTGCAACGGAAGAAGCAGATACCACTTATACCAACTCCTATGCCACATATAACGCACAGCAGGCTTTTCCGAAAATCTTGCAGGCGGATGTCTGGCATTGTGATGGCAGTGAGAATAATGAGACATTGACCTTTGACCCTACCCATGTAGTCTTGAGCTGGGAAGACGGCTCTGAGACCCATACCGCTAAGTGGTCATGGATCTATCTCTCTATCAATGCCGAGCAAGACGGAAAACCAGTTGAGGTGCGAATGCAGCTTACGCCCGCTGAAACCGATATCTCGCTGGATCGAGATACTGGCACCGTTTATCTCTATACCTCTGATGCAGAGAATGGGTTCTATATCACATCTGATCTGTTCCCCACTTCTGCTGGCCAGCCTGCAGAAACCGATCTGATAACGTGGAGACAGCAGCCGTCTAATGAGACGCTGCAAGCTGCAGACGATAGCAGCACAGAAGGTGAAAATATCACTATTTCATCTGATGGCTATATCGCAGACTCCTATGCTGCTACTGATGATCCGTTTTCAGATTCTTTCATCGAGCCGAAAGCAGGCTCGGTCGATCCCGAAACCAACAAAGCAATCAAAACATATACGCGCGTTGTGTCTGGCGATACCTGTACCATTACATATGTCTACGATGATGACACAACAAGGACTGAAACCATCGAAAGGAAAATCGCTATTTCCCCGGAGCGCGTTAATGTAGATTACGAGGGTGTAACAGAATGACAAATATCGAAAAAATAAAACAGTTGGAAGCAAAACGTACAGAGTGTGAAGAAAAGGCGCAGAAATATAAACAGCGCGCTGCTGACCTCTCCAAGCAAATAAAGCACCTAAAAAGCACAGAAATTCAGAACATATTGGAGCAGGTAGATATGCCGTTTGAGGATGTCGTAAAGATGCTGGCCGATTTGACCGATGTACCAACAAACACCGGGCATACCCAATCCACTATTGAGACAGATAAAAATGTCCCCAAAAATTAGCGTCTGAACACCTGAGTGTTTGGACGTTTAAGTGCTTAAACGTTTTGAGGTGATATGATGAAATTGATTATATCAGAAAAAAATTCCGTTGCTGTCGAGATTGGAAAAGCCATCGGCGCAACACGAAAGGAAAAGGTTGATCCCGGCACAAAGGGATATGACTACCTTGAGGGCAACGGTTATCTGGTGAGTTGGTGTGTCGGTCATCTGATCCGTCTCTGTGATCCTGATGAATATGATCCCAAGTATAAAAGCTGGGATATCGACCTGCTGCCCATTATCCCCTCCCAGTTTCAGACCAAAATTGCGCGCGAAACCAATGCCCGATATAAAGCTCTTAAAATTCTTATGGATCGGGATGATGTAAACGAGTTGATCTGCGCGACCGATGCCGGGAGAGAGGGCGAGTTAATTTTCCGGCTTGTATATAATCAAGCAAGGTGCAAAAAACCCTTTAAGCGCCTCTGGATCAGCTCTGTTGCACCTGACAGCATTCGAGCAGGCATGGATACCTTGCAAGACGGACACGCCTATGATGACCTGTATAATGCCGCTGTGTGTCGGCAGCGAGCCGATTGGCTTCTTGGTATCAATCTTACCCGCCTATATACCAAGGTATACGATACCAAGCTCCGAATCGGCCGCGTTAAAACGCCTACGGTTTCCCTGATCGTGCAGCGGGATCAAGAGATCCGGAACTTTGTCAAACAACCCTATTACAGTTTGACGGCCGATTTCGGCAATTTCAAAGCGTATGCCAAAATAACGGACAAAGCTGCGGCGAACGCTGCAGCGTCCGCTGGCAATGCGGCTGGTATAGGTACAGTTATCTCGGTAACAGCGACAGATAAGAAGGAGCGTCCTCCTCATCTCTATGATCTAACCACGCTGCAGCGCGACGCCAACAAATTGTTGGGATATACAGCTAAACAGACATTGGATATTGCTCAAACACTCTATGAAAAAAAGATTACTACCTATCCTCGCACAGATAGCGCGTTCCTGACCTCTGATGCTGCTGCCAGCGTCTCCAAAATACTTCCGCACCTCCACGGTATGTTCCATGATATTCTGCCCGGTAGCCCGGATATTTGGTCTGACAATATTGATTCGGTTATCAACGAAGCTAAGGTCAGCGATCATCATGCACTGACCCCGGATTTCAATTACATAGAAAACCTATCTGCAGATGATATCATGTCACTTCCAACTGCCGAAAAAAATGTTTTTTTTCTGATCCTGTTCCGGCTGATCGCAGCTCTTTCCCCATCCCGGCAGTATCGCTCAACATTGGCACACTTTGATGTTGCAGGTACAGATTATGAGGCATCCGGTGTAGAAGAAACTGATCCCGGTTTTGCGGCCGTGCAGCGGCAGCTCAAGACATATCTGCATGCCGACACAAACAAGGATGACCATACAGAAACAGAAAACAGCTCTCAGCTGCTTCCTCCTATGGCAGAAGGTGAACAGTATTCGGTATCTGTCATCTGCTCGGAGAAATTCACGCAGCCCCCTTCTCCTTATACTGAGGATAGCTTGCTGAAAGCTATGTCCACGGCCGGTCGGGACACAGATGATCCAGCTATCCGCGAAGCGATGAAGGATAAGGGGCTTGGTACCCCAGCAACGCGGGCAGAAATAATAGAGGAGATCAAGAGTAATGGATATGTAACAGCATCCGGCCGGAAGCTCCTCCCCACCGATCTCGCTTATGCGATGATCTCCGTAGTTGCAGATCCAATCAAAAATCCAGAAACCACATCACAGTGGGAATATCAGCTATCTTTGATCCAACAGGGCAAAGCTGCGCCAGATCATTTCCTCGGTGATGTGATTCAACAGATGAATGATATTATCTCTGCGGTTAAAGCAAACACCCCGACGCCCGTCTCCGGTTCTTTTGACCAGCCATCAGTCGGAACATGTCCCAAGTGCGGGAAAAAGGTTTTTGACACGCCCAAAGCCTATTCCTGTTCCGGTGGGCGCGATGGCTGTGGCTTCATCATTTGGAAAACCATCGCCGGGAAATCTATTTCCAGCACGCAAGCGGAAAAACTTATTTCCTCCGGCCGTACTGGCCTCATTAAAGGCTTTAAGGCAAAGTCGGGAAATGACTTTGACGCCTATCTTGTGTTGCGTGATGATAAAACCATTGGATTTGAATTTCCAAAGCGGAAAAAAAAGTAGAGTGGCGTTAGCCCTCTACTTTTTTACTTTCTTGATGCAATAAGTCGGAAAGTCCATTATTTGTTCCTGTTTTATGGTATAATATAATTAAGAACAAAACTGAGTTTTTTGATTTATGTGTTTTAACAGGAGGCCCCATGAACTCAATATTGCATACGCTTAAAGAAGAAAAAGAAATGAGATACAAGGGTGGATTGTATCATAGAACACAGATTCTTATGGCCTATAACACAAACCGTATTGAGGGAAGCCGGCTCACCCAAGACCAAACACGTTCCATCTTTGAAACCAATACTGTTTTCGCAAATGGTGATGAGGCCATCAGGATCGACGATATTGTGGAGACTCAAAACCATTTTCGGGCCTTCGACTTTATGCTCGACCATGCAGAGGATAATCTGTCCGAAGATATTATAAAGACCTTTCACCAAATCTTGAAACACGGCACATCAGACTCGCGTATAAGCTGGTTTAATGTTGGAGATTACAAAATGCTCCCCAATGAGGCGGGCTTGCTTGAAACTTCTGAGCCTGATGACGTTCCGAAATCAATGCAGCAGCTTTTATCAGAGTATCTTGCCAAACAAGATATCAAGATAGAAGATATCATAGATTTTCATGCCAAATTTGAAAAAATTCATCCGTTTCAAGATGGAAATGGACGGGTTGGGCGGCTCGTCATGTTCAAGGAATGTCTACACCACAACATTACGCCATTTATTATTGATATGAATTTGCAGCCCTACTACTATCGTGGGTTATGGAACTACCAAACCGGTCAAGAAAAAGGATATTTGGTAGATACCTGTCTCACTGCGCAGGATCGCTACTCTGCTATATGCAGCCGCTTAGTCCCAAAACAGCGTATGGCGGATCAGCTGGCAACGGCACAAGAGAAAGCATCTGCAGAACACACCACTGATAGATCCCATCCGGAGCGGTCGGGTAATCCCGTCTTATAACATCCAAACACCTAAACGTTTTAACGTTCAAATGTCTATAATACTTTTTTGAATAGAGGTGATTATAATGCCTGATTACTCTATCAAACTATATGACGACGAAATCATGTCTTTTCGTGCAGAAAAGCATTATGACGAAATTTCTATTGAGATTTTATCTGTAACGGAAAGTATGCGACATCTTTTCCCCTATGACTTGCATCCAAATCACGACAGTATTCTCCACTGGCTTCGCAGGCGTGTAATTCCCAAAAACCGAGCATTTGTCGAGGAAATCTTGCATTCGCTCGGTTTGCAGCCCAATGACACTTTGGGAATTATTGATGTGTGCAAAGGACTTTCCCTTAACGATAGCTTTTGGGTTGTGCCACGCGGATTTGACGGTAGTTTTTCAGACTACAACCTCTACGAAAACCCTTTCTCGGAAGTCTTATCCATCATCGCTTACACAGGATATGGCTCTACCGATCAAGCATTTCATACTTCACCGGAGCTGACAACAGATGGTATGCTGCCTAAAGCATGGCGTAAGCGGAATGACGGTATTTATTTATATAAAGGGGGGAGTACAGGAGCCGCCAATGCGGGAAATGAGCCTTATAGTGAATACTATTCCGCACAGATCGCGCGCGCTATGGGAGTCAATGCTATTTCATATGATCTTGAACGCTGGCGAGGTATCTTGGCTTCTACATGCAAGCTATTTACCGATATTGATATATCCTATGTTTCAATGGCGCGTATGATCGAAAATGTTTCGCTCAGAAAAACATTGGAGTTTGCATCATCACAAGGCGAAGATTTTGTTGAGCAGTTACACAGTATGCTAATCTTTGATGCTTTGATCCGCAATGAGGATCGACATTTCGGTAACTTTGGTGTATTACGAGATAACCGATCAGGTAATATCATATCCCCGGCTCCATTGTTCGATCATGGCTTAGGGCTTTTTTCACAAGCATTTGGAATTGAATTGACATCAGCTGATAAACTTTTAGAGTTTGCTAATGCGTTCACACCTTTCTACGATAATGTATCAACGAGAGATATTTGCGATATAGCAATGGGAAAGCAGCAGATACAGCAACTACATCATCTTATAGATTTTCATTTTACGAAACATGCGTTATATAACTGGCCGGATGAGAGACTGCATGTAACCGAACAATGTATCAAGGCTCGTGCAATTCAACTCTATAATCTCTCAAAAGATCTTCATAAGAGTTTAAAGGTCTTTATAAAGCAGCCGACGCGCATGGCCGATCAGCTGGCTGCTGCGCAGGAGCAGGCGGCGGCAAACCATGATATAAAGCAGCCTGAACCAGAGCGTTCAATCCCTTCTTCTCGATAGCATTTTAACGTCAAAACGTCTTAACATTAAAACGTTTTAACATTTGGAGGATTATATATGATTAAACAATATTCCCCGAACGACTATAACATCCATCGTATTCGCATTACATTCATGGAAGGAGATTATTCCGGTCACATCGCCTATGAACAAGGTGGAAATTGCCGAGGTGCTGATTTGCTGGACCCCGATTTCATCTATGAAACTTCACAAAAAGACATTGACCAGTATGTCGAAAACGATTGTCATTTTGCCTTTCATGAAGATGGCGAATGGTTTTCTGCTGAACTCAAAAACCCTGCTGGTGACACACTCACGGTCAGCGGCAATGATAAAGATATAAGCCAGAGAATTGTCTCCATAGAAATTGACGGCGTGCGCTAAAGAGAACAACCACATAATAACATCTGAACGGCAAAACATTAAAACGTCTGGATGTCTGAACGCTTAATGAAGAAGTAAAGAAACCGCCCATTATTGGGCGGTTTCTTTGTAGATCATATTAAGAGCCTCACATCATTTTCTATGCTGATGAGATGCAAAGATCCCTATACAAATTTTCATAAATATGTTATCATTGTGAACAAGGAGTATACCTTCATATGGCTTTGTCCGATGGTTCATGAACATTATAGCCCGAACTTTTATAGACAATTAAATAGATTATTGAGAGTATTTGAATATGCAAAAACAAGCCTATAAAACACCGTTCTCTAAAACGGTCGTTTTATAGACTTGTTTTTCTTAATTATATCATAATTTCCATATTATGCAACAGCAATTTATTTCTCTTTTACGACAGATATTTTGTATTTTTCGATGCAGTTATCCACAACACATGTGGATTATTATTGACAATCCACCATTTTTATGCTATTGTTATTCCAGTAACAAAAAAAGAGCCGGTCTTGCCAAACCAGCTCTTGAATAAACGATATCCGCCACTTGGTTCTGCCAAAACCAGTGAGCGGTCGGGATCTACGCACCAGATCCAAACAGCGCCAAATGGCGCATACCGTTTATGTATTATTATTATATACTTAAATGCACGGTATGTCAAGTCATTGCGTTATTTTGAGGACATTTTTTACCCGTCTGGTGTGTAGAACATCAGGCGGGTTTTTTGTTGGAATTTGTCAATTTGGCTAATTAACTAACGAGTGATTGGAGACACTACAATGGCAGTAACGGGGTATACAACTGCATATAATTTCCCGCTCCGGGATAATACCCTTTCTCTCTCTGCCAAGGGTTTGTATCTCATTATCAAATCTTTTATTGGCTTGCCTGACTTCCAGCTTACCAAGCGTCGATTGGCGAAGTGCTGCTGCGATAGTGCCTACGGGCTGGATCAGGCATGGCATGAACTCAAAAGCAAAGGATATCTGCGCCATTACTATTGCACGGGCAATAATGGTGCTTTTTTCCATGCCTACGATCTGCTGCAGCAGTCTTCCGATCCGGTTCTATTCAAATATTCCCCAGACTTACATAGACCGAATGGCGATTGTAGAGTGATCGAGATTACAGTGGGCGATTTTACGAAAGTGTCCACGTCAATCATACGAGATAGTTCTCTATCATTGGCAACCAAGGCTTTATTCGCATTAGTATCTCATCTAATGGAAATACCTAATTTCATCTTGCGGCCAGATGGTATCCGATATTTTTGTAAGGAAAAAATTAAAAAGTTTACTACCCTCTGGCGCAAGTTCAAACTGAGCGGCCTGCTCAAACAGCATAGGTATCCGGCCGGAGAGACTAATAAGTTTACATATTCGTATGAACTCTGTCAGCAACCTGATATGGACAGCCCTTATCTAACAAACCACCACTATGACGGATCAGTTTCCACGGTTATTACCATTGCCTCTTATGTTGGGAAATTAAATAAAAAAATTAAAGCTGCTATTAAAGCAACAAGAGCCATCATTCCCCAAAACAGGAAAAAGGACAAACCACGAGCGGTTCGTCGCAAAGAGCGTAGAGAAATTGAAAATAAAATCGGATATGATCTGCTGAGACAGACATACGACCACACGCTGGTCGGTATTGTGACAACAGCAGTCTACAATTTATTCTATTTTGATTCCATTACGATCAAAGGTCAAAAGCTATCGCGCGAATCAAGAAGCAATGTAATATCGGCTATCAATGCGGATACCATCGCTTCGTTTATGCGAGAAATGAAGATAAACCTTTCCGCAATCAAAGGTGATCCAGTTCCATATATGCAATCCGTCATATATGACTATCATCAAAAGCTCTTACACCAGCCGGCTCCCGGAGTATCACACATTGAATCTGAGTGGTTAGACCATGAGTGGTTAGAACGTGTAAACCGTTATCGAAATTCACAGTCTGAATTAGCTGAGTCAGATAAAATATGGTTGGCGCAACAGAAGCAAATTCAACGTGAAAGACTTGCAGCCGATCAGCCAACAACTGACCCAACAGCAGAACCGCAATTAACCGTCATGGAACAATGGGAACGTAAGTGGGAAGAAGAACGACGAGAAGTAAGAAGAAAAAGGCGTGAAGCCGAACAGCGTGCAGCCGATCAGCTGGCAACTGAACAGCCAACAACTGACCCAACAGCAGAGCCGCAATTAACCGTCATGGAACAATGGGAACGTAAGTAGGCACAAAAAAAGAAGAATATCTCGCAAAAGACTAACAAAAAGCTGTGTTTTATAAGACACGGCTTTTTGTAGTGTCTTTTTTTTTACATTTTTATTCTTTCTAATCTCATCAGCAGGAATATATACCATTTACCTTTTTTCATAGAGTATACTCTTTTAGGAGTTATGGTAAAAAGAAAGTATGGCAAATAGGAATAATGGAAAGCAGGAAAAAATAATTAAAATCTCATATTAACCCTTCTTTTAATAACCTTCTTCTGTCTAAACTTCATTCACTTGACAGAGAAGAAAATATTTTAACGTCTAAACGTCTAAACGTCTTGACATTAGCAGAAAGGGCGTATATACTAATAGTAGGAGTTCAGACGTTAAAACGCTTAAATGTTATAACGACAAAGCGTTCAGACGTTTTATAAATTTAATAAGGAGGTTGTAACATGAAAAACGTATTTGCATTCGCCAACCAAAAGGGAGGCGTGGCAAAAACAACCACAGTAGGCACATTGGCAGCCGGCCTTGTGCGACAAGGTTTCAGCGTCTTAGCAATAGACTCTGACCCTCAAGGCAACCTGTCAGACTCAGTAGGCGCTAACAACGATGACGCATATACGCTTTATGAAGTGCTCAAGGAGAACGTTAAAATTGAGGATGCGATCCAGCACAATAAAGCATTTGATATTGTACCTGCTAATATTGTATTGGCAGGATTTGAACAAGAGACTGCAGTTGGCCGTGAAAACCGATTCAGGGAAGTATTACGAGAGGAATCCGATATCACCCAAAGATACGACTATATTCTTATAGATTGTCCTCCATCGCTGGGTGTGCTCACAGTCAATGCGTTTACGGCGGCTGATTATATCACAATACCGACAACACCGAGTACATTTTCGGCACGAGGAATTACACAGCTCTTTGAAACTTATAAAAGAGTTAAAAAATATACCAATAAAGATGTGGCCATTGACGGTATTCTGATTACGCGATATAGCGGAAGGACGAATATAAGCAGAGATGTAAAGGAGCTAACGGAAAGGTTAGGCGACTACATAGAGGCACCAGTGTATCATTCGACGATCCGCAACGGTATTCTGGTTGAGGATGCCCAAGCCGAGCAGATGGACATTTTTTCTTATTGCATTGAAAAAAAGAAAAGAGAAAAAGAGCAAGCAGTCGCAAAAGACTATGAAGCCTTTATAAAAGAATTTGTAGAAAAGGAAAGAGGGAACTAAGATGCAGGATCAGAGTCGTGTAGATAAAATGTATTCAAGTTTTATGAAAGGCCCTACGTCAGCAGCAGCGGAAGAACAGAAATCTACACCTGCGCCGGAGAAAAAAGGTGGTAAGGGAAAAGAAGAAAAGGACTATGCGCGAGCGACTATATATCTCAGAAAAGATCAACATAAACATCTGAAACGTATGGCTGTTGATAACGATACGGAAATATCAGCTCTGGTAAGGGAAGCGGTAGATAGGGTTTTCCCAATCCCAAATAACGACCCAAATAATGATGAATGATGAAATGGGGAAATTCAAATGGCTGTTTCTATATGGGAGATCTTAACGGCTCTAAAACAAGGCGGCTATATAGTACACAGGATAACTACCAAAGGAGTTACCCAATATGGTCTGTATGGGCCTGAGAATGAACACAAGTGGCATCCCAAAATAGGGAGTGTGTCGTCGGCCATGTTCAGCAATCTATATCAGACTGGCTTGCTGATAGAGGGATCACAAAAACAAGACAAAAACACAACTCTCTATACATATTTTTTTCTGAATGAACATTTACCGGGAAAACAAGAAGTTCATTGCACGGAAGAAGATCCCGCATTAAGAAAATATTTACTTAAATGCGAGTTACAATATCGTGTTGATAATTCTGATGACAAAATTATTACTCTTGATTGGCTTAAACCATATTGCAGCTCAGTAAATGAGATTGCAGATTTTCTTCGGAGTATAGGATTTAGGATCAAAGAGATCATGGATGAAGAAAACTCGTTTGGTGATAAATTCAAATGGGTAGAAACAACCTCTGGTATCATTGTATATGCAGAAACCGATGGCTGGTGTGGCAAAGCAGCTCGGATAGAAAAACTATGAGTTGGGTAAATGATTGGAAAAACGGAGGAAAGAACTATGAGTTGGAATAAGGAGAGGATCGCGCAAATTATGTTACCTGACCCGTCGGACGATGATCCGCATCCCCGTCTGCTCTTGGATGGGGATGGTGTACACGCCGGGCAATGCTTCGCCGCTTTGTTCCCTGATGGGTGGCATGATATTACTCTTGAAGTAGCTTGGGAAATGAACGGCCCCGGCTGTTGGTACATATCTACTCCGGGATTTAAGGATGTATGCCCAGTGGGACTTTTTGTGAAAATATGAAAGTTTAATCGCTTACGCCGAGCCGAAGGAGGTAACAAAATGAAATGTATTGACTGCAAAAAATTGTTTTCATGTGAAGACGAGGATGGTTCGATCATGAAACGTTGCTATGTATACGGCACTTTTCCAGACGTATACGAGGAACGTACCTGTGAGAAGTTTGAGGGAGTAACGATTCCAAATGAATTTGCGGATATCTTTAAGGATATCAAATTGACGGAGCGAGAAATTAAATTCTTGGACTGGATAGCAGGGTGGGATAAAGCCACAATCGAAAATCTGCGGTCTATCCTTATGAAAGTCCGAGACGTGTAAAGAGAACCATTGGGGTGTGGTGAAAGGAAATCATAAAGAGAAGCAGAAGGTCTAAAAACAGAATGCCGCCCGGAAGGGCGGTTTTTTTTTGAAAATGATAAATTGGGATTGAAAAGGAGCTGCTAAAGCAGTATGATTAGAATACCGCGAAGCGGGGATAGCAAGCAAAGCATGTGTGTACACACTCATGCAAAAAGTTCAAAATCGACAAATCTAAAATTTGCGATTTTGAAATCCTTGGGGTAATCCCCAAACCCCTTTTTTGCTTCGGTTAAGTAGGATCAAAAATATTGTT
>UMCH01065592.1_pt1 | contig 27617 bp, 30 predicted proteins | sample 1964201 | NCBI WGS metagenome assembly UMCH01 (sample SAMEA4835965, study PRJEB28245) | human gut metagenome | biome: gut microbiome; material: fecal sample | place: Denmark | collected 2008 | reverse complement strand
AAAATCAAACAAAACTTAAAATTGGGCATAAAAAATGCCGACTGCAAAAGTCGGCAAAGTTAGCTGTTATCAGTGTTTTTCAGTATTTTTATCTCTGAGGGGTCAATAGGGTGTTTGAATACCCATTTTTGTGCGTGAGAGGGGCCACCGGTCAATGTTTTGCCTATTGTTAGAGGTTTTTATACCCCAGGGGCTTTTCAGTATGTATAAACAGGGTTCTTATCTTCCGTCCATGTCTTTTTATCGTGACAGGGCTTGCATAAGGCTTGCCAGTTGGATTCATCCCACATCAAAGCGAGATTGCCACGATGCGGAATGATATGGTCGACTACCGTTGCAGGAACGTATCGTCCTTGCTGCAAACAACGAACACACATCGGGTGCTTGCGGAGATACTGTTTACTGAGCCTACGCCATTTGCTGTTGTAACCACGCTTTGCAGCTGACGGTCTGTCAGGCTGTTTATGTATCTTGCAGTATCTGCTGTCGGTAAGGTTCGGACAGCCTGGGTAACTGCAAGGGTGCTTACACTTCTTCGGCATTCTCTCACATCCTTTTTTCTGATTATAATGATACCACATTTTCTTAGTGGCTTTCAATGGCTTTTAGTGGCGAGTTTATAATTTTCTGCACTTCATTCAATGCTCTGCCGTGCATACGATAAACCCACCTTAAATCTGTAGACATCAGCAAGGCGATTTGTTCCCATTTCTTAAATTGCAAGTAACGCATCTCCAGGATTGTTCTGTATTCCGCAGGTTCAATTCTGTTTACAACACGCATGATCTCACGTTTCAAATTCACTAAGGCATCAATATCCCTGTCGATTTCATTTTCAAGGTCGATAATTTTTACAACGGTTTCTTCCATTCGGGAAGTGTTTCTGTTTGGACTGTGCGGCATATCGCTGTAGACTGTTGTAGCTTTTGTCGCAAGCTCGTTCAGATTTCTAATTTGTTCAATTTTAGAATTAATCTGCATATCAAGATAACGTGCCTGTTCCATGTATTCTTTTGCTGTCATATTTCCTCCAATTCCGCTCTGACTGCTGTCATCAGGGCTGTCTGTGTTTTATCTTTTTCGGTAAGTGCTTTCAGGATTTTCTCGTCAACCGTACCTCTTGTGATAATATGCTGTATGATGACAGTTTCGGATTTCTGCCCCTGTCGCCATAATCTCGCATTGGTCTGCTGATAAAGTTCCAAACTCCAGGTAAGTCCAAACCAAACAAGAAAATTTCCTCCTGTCTGTAAATTTAATCCGTGACCTGCACTTGCGGGATGTATCAATGCGACCTGCAATTTTCCGCTGTTCCAGTTCTTTATGCTTTGTGCTGATTTGATTTCCTGATGCACAATTCCAAGCTTACCAAGCCTTTCTGTAATTCTCGTTCTGTCATGCTTGAACCAGTATGCCACCAGAACGGGTTTGCCGTTTGCGGATTCAATAATATCCTCCAATGCATCAAGTTTTCGGCTATGTATCGGGATTATCTCTCCACTATCATCATAAATTGCACCGTTTGACATCTGACACAGCTTATTGCTTAAAGCCGCAGCATTCGCCGCTGTGATCTCCGTATCCTGAACCTCAAGAAGCAATTCGTCTTTCAGTTCTTTGTATTTTTCCTTTTCTGCCTCCGACATCTTCACCATGTATTCGTTAGAAATGAGTTCAGGCATTTTCAAATGGTCTATCGCTTTCATGGAAACCGTAATGTCCGATATTTTCTCGTATATCCTTTCTTCTGCATCAGGCAGAGGTTTATAGGAATACACGATATAGCCGTTCTGCTTATCAGGCTTGAAGTATTCGTTTCTGTATTGCCCGATAAATCTTCCCAAGCGTTCTCCCATATCCAGCAGACGGAACTCCGCAAATAAGTCCATAAGTCCGTTGCTTGCAGGAGTGCCTGTCAATCCTACGATTCGTTTCACCATTGGTCTGACCTTCATCAATGCTTTGAATCGTTTGCTCTGATGATTCTTAAACGAACTCAATTCATCAATTACGATCATATCGTAATCGAATGCTGTATTGCTGACAAGCCAGTCCACATTTTCACGATTGATGACGTAGATGTCGGCATCTGCCTTTAAAGCTGCAATGCGTTCTTCTGCTGTTCCGACTGCAACACTGTATCTCAGGTGCTTCAGATGATTCCATTTTTGCACTTCTGCCGACCATGTATCTCTTGCTACTCTCAGTGGTGCGATAATCAAAACTTTTCTGACTTCAAACAGGTCATATATGAGATTGTTGATAGCTGTAAGGGTTGTAATCGTCTTGCCAAGACCCATATCAAGCAGAAGTGCTGCAATTTTATGTTCTTCAATGAACTTAACTGCATATTCCTGATAATCATGAAGTTTCATTGCTCATCACCTCTTTTATGATTTTGTCGATGTCCTCTAAGGCATCAAGGACGTAAACCCTGAAGCCTAACCGCCTCAGAAGTCTGTGTCTTGAAAGCTGTAGAGGTCTTGGTTTCTGATTTGGTGCTTTGACTTCCACAAAGGCAAACCTGCCATGCGGTAAAAGCAGTAAACGGTCTGGCATTCCATCGAAACCGGGAGATACAAACTTCGGACAAATCCCGCCATGCTTTTTTACTGCCGTTACAAGTTTCTGTTCTATCTTTTTTTCTCGCATTCCATTCCTCCTGAAATTCACAAGACACAACTGACACAACAGTTTCGGAAAAATCCTATACGTGCGTATGTGCGTATACACGCTTACGTTATTCTCTATAAAATAGATTTCATTTAATATAGAAATTCTTGTGATACTTGTGTCAGTAGTGCTTGGAAGTGCCTATTTTAAAGGCTTTTTTGCTGTTCACAACTTCTGTCAGAAACACAAGAGGACAGAATCACAACCTCTCGTAAATCCTCTGCCTACCATAGATGGCAAGCTTTCTGATTTTGTCAGTTCTCTGCCAACCGTCCACTTTGGTCATAAGGGCAGCTATCGCATAGGAGTCGGATGGCTTGAGGTCGGATAAGTTCCTGCAAAAGCACTCGCTCCAGATCTCCGCATTGCTGACCGACTTTCTCTGCACCGTACCCTTTGCCGCAGTATTGTCCGTGAGAAAATTTCTTCTCTCATACAAATCCATGTGACTCCAGTTATCCGGAAGAAGTGTATTTAAGTACTCCTCGACCATGCCCTGGCGCTCATCGCTTTCCATTGCATCAATCTGTTCGCTCAATGCTTCACTGCTTTCCTGCGAATTCAGATACAAAGGCTCGCCCTGCCCATACAGGTACTTTGCTTCCGCCCACATTTGCAGGACTTCTTCTCTGGTAATATCCCATGATTTACGCTTGCTCTGCCCGGTTACCTTAATCGGCCAAAAGCGGCGGTTGCCTGTAATATCACGGAGGAAACCTGTCTCGGAGTTGGTTGTTCCCACGATAATGCACTGCCTTGGGTGGCTCTCAATCGTTCTGCCATAGGACGGACGGTAAATATCATCAGTACGGCTGACAAAGGCTTTCACGACCTCTACATCCGCTTTTTTGAGTCCTGCCAGTTCGCCCAGTTCCAAAATCCAGTATCCCTGCAGTTTCTCCGCACCGCTCTTGTCCTTCATATCCGTCAGATTCAAGCTGTCGGAATAATACTCATTTCCCATCTTTGCAAAAATCGTAGACTTACCGCAGCCCTGCGGACCCACCAATACCACAACCGAATCAAACTTGGTACCCGGCTCGTAAATTCTCGCTACCGCCGCCACAAAGGATTTTCTGGTTGCAGCCTTAACGTATCCCGTGTTATTCGCGCCAAGGAAATCAATATACAGATTTTCAAGCCTTACCACACCATCCCATTCCGGCAGTGCGTCAATCCAATCACGAAGAGGATTGAAATGCCTGTCCTCGACCACCTTAGTGAAAGCCACATCGTGGTTTCGGCTGGAGAAAGTTTCATAACGAATGTCGATGAGTGCCTTCAGCTGAGCTGTATCCGCATCTCTCCAGAACTTATTGTCACTGGGTCTTGTCCACGGAATGGCACCTGTAATCTGCACTCTGCCTACCAGTTCATTGAAGGCAATATTTGCAAAATCCGGGTCATTGTTTAATATCAGCATCAGATTCCACACACTGTTTTCAAGGCACTTGCTTCTTGGCATATAGCGAAGTTTGGTCTGCCAGTTGGTATTCTCCGAAAAATCGTCTGCTGCCCTTTGCTTCTTTTCCTCAAGGTCCTGTAATTTAACCTTATCAAGCGTCATGGCAAACTCGCACATCTGCTTATATGATTTTTTATCATCGTCCTCACTGAATTTATGAAGGCGGACAAGGTCAAAGGCATTGCACAGTTTACCGCCTGCAGGGTCGGTTGCATGGTGGCTGTAGGAAAATTTATCATCGTAAATTACAACACCCGCAGAACCCTCACCAGGAATAAAATCATATCTGCCGGAGGTATCTGCAGTCGGCTCATATACACCTTGAAGGAACTCATCAATTGCCGTACTGATAGGAAAATAAACACGGTTGAACAGACCGACCACGCCCTCTTTTTCAAGTGGGTCTTTCTGCTGTTTTACATTATGGTCGGATGCCTTGCTTTCCTTCGGTGTGGTAGGGAGTAGAGAACAATCTCTCCAATTAGGATGCTTCGCAAAAATCGTGTCCGGGTCAAGCCAGTCACCTTCTATTGTGTCAAAGAGGTATTCTCCATTGGACGGACAGGTCGGCCAGTACATCAGCTGATGCGGAGAAAACGAACACGGGTCAAGCATACTGATAAAGCCGTTATCCTGGGCATAATATCTTGCAGCCGCATTGAATTCATCCGGGGACATATCACGGCTGACCGGAATAATCATTCTCGCCCTCGGATGCTCCGGGGTGTGGCTGTGGGTGGTGTAATAGCAGCCCTTGTTGGAAATTTTGCTGCCAATGTTCTGCAAAAACTCTGTTTCAATGTTGTCAAGGTCATATACCAGCATGGAACGGCACACCACTTTATTTGCCTGTCTGCGGTTATCACGCAGATGTCCGGCAACAAAGCCGCCCTTGTCCTTGATATCATCACGCTGACCTTTGGGCAGTTTCGGATATTCTTCTGCCGTTTCTGAAGTATAAATAGGACTGCGCAAGCGGTCACATAATTCATCGAATCGAATCGTTTTATTCGACCAGAATTTTGCCGTCCTGCCGTTTCCATAGGCAATACTCAAATCACGCATTTTCTGTAACCTCCTTCAAATCACTGCCAAAATAGCGCAGTCTGTAATTTTTCCTTTTGGCTCTCCTGATTTCGGCATCCATTCCGGCTGATACGATTTCTCCGAACACCCAAACCTCGCTGCAATGGCTCATCAGCACATTTCCAAAATGAAGCCCCAATTCACGTTCCGTTAAATCGTTATCATTAAGAAACTGTGGAAACAGCAAATGCGGAGCAATGGGGATATACCCCTGCTCCACAGCAAATCGACTGTACTTTCGTGCATTTGCAATGTTCCCGGCAATATCTCCGGAAAACGGGGAGCATACATACACAATCGGTCTGTACGCTCTTGCCGCTTTTGTTGCCTTCTCGATGGATGTTAGTGCTTCGTAGGTAGTTGGATCAGGATAGCCTTCGCTGTTATACCTGCTCACACCCACAAGCCGCACCTCCCATCAGCTTTCTGCTGCAGTTATCGCAAAGGACTGCCGTGCCAAACAGGTCAACATCACCGTCTGCAAATACATCTGCAAGGTCGACCTGAACCTCTGAACCGCAGTGCGGACAGCGGCAGAATACATTTTCATCGTTGATTTCAATGGAAACCTCCATCGCATCATTCAGCTGTTCTTTCACATAAAACATCTTATTTTTCCTCCTCTAATTTGGTTTTGTACCATTCAAGATGGCGTTTTCTGTCTTCGTAAGCAGGGAATGCCACGAGCAGACCCACATCAACTTTCTGCAGGATTTCCAGCATCTCAATCTGTTCTTTGGTCAGATACGGTCTGATACTTTTGCCTTTTTCGATGTTATTGGCAAGTCTGAACTGTTTTGCAGTCATGCCCAGAACAATGCGGTTTAACATATCGCACTCATTGCTGAAGTGATAAGGCTTCGGCTTGTCATGGAGCAGCTTGATATTTTCGGTCAAAAGTGGGAACTCCTGTCTTGCAGATACCAGGTTCTTAATAAAAGCATCCATTTCATTAAATCTGCGAATGTACAGTTCTTTGAACTTCATAGCCTTTTGCCCGGTATATCCCATTGCCAGCATTGTGAAACCGTCACGGGTCATGCAGTAGCACGGCTGCTTTTTATTCTGGTTGTTGGTGTATGAGGACGGCGCAAAATTGCGCTGTCTGAATTCTTCACTTAACCCGGATGTTGGGTCAGTGATTTTGCGGATATCACGCAGCACCTCTTTATGGTTCTTCTCAAAAAACTCCGCTACAAACAAGCTGTCCACTCTTGCGGTGTCATGGGCATCGGCAAAGATGCCGTATTCGTCTTTGGGTATCAATTCTTTCATAAAAATACCGCCTTTCATAAAAGTAGGGTCTTGCCCTCTGATAGTGAAAGGACAAAACCCTGCGTTTTAAGAACCGTATTTTTAATCTTTTTTGTAGAAGCTGCATTCATACCCGTCAGCACGGAGAAGCAGACCCGGAATCCATGCCGGAGTTCTGCCCATCTGCTCACATATGGCATCAAGGGAAACTCCCATACTGCATTCAATAATCAATTCGTCATGCACATGACCGCAGATAAAGCAATGCGACAAGGTTCTCATGGAATGAGCCAAAATATCCCTGCTGATTGCCTGCACGATATTTTCGACAAACTTGGGGCCATAACTTTCGATGCGTTCCCATTTCTTCGTACCGCCGACACCTTCATAGGTTACAGACTCACCGCCGAAACGGTTCTCTCCCATGCGAGGTTTCACATAAGAAAGCTGTCTGCCGGAAGGGAGCTTGATGAAAAGCATACCGCTCTGATAGATAAAACGGATACCATGCGTTTCGGTCGGCACTCTCTTTTTCACAGTTTCCTTGACACATCGGTCAACCTCCCACCAGAACCTTACGATATTGGGATTGGCGGCTCTCCAGGAATCTACAAGCGGCTGTAATTCTTCTTCATCAAGTCCCATATCAAGGGCACCCATCGCTTTCAAAGCACCGACCGAACCGCCGTAGCCGAGAGCCAATTCAGCGATTTTGCCCTTTTGACGGAGGTTTCCGTTGACACCGTGCTTTTCCACAGGAACACCAAACATGGCGGATGCCGATGCACAATAAATATCCTCGTTATTCGCAAAGACCTCTGTTCGCCAGTTTTCTTTTGCAAGATGCGACAGCACCCTTGCTTCAATTGCCGAGAAGTCCGCTACCACAAATTTCATTCCCGGTCTTGGCACAAAGGCAGTGCGGATAAGCTGTGAAAGTGTATCCGGGATATCATCGTATAAAAGTTCCATTGCATCATAATTGCCGGACTCCACCAATTCTCGTGCCTGTTCCAAATCCGGCATATGATTTTGAGGTAAATTTTGCAGCTGTATCATTCTGCCTGCCCATCGGCCACTGCGGTTGGCCCCATAAAACTGAAACATCCCTCTGGCTCTGCCGTCCTCACAGACTGCATTCTGCATCGCCTGATATTTTTTCACGGAGGACTTGGATAACTGTTGCCTTAAGAGCAGAACCTCCACCAGTTCCTTTGGGGCAGTTTTGACCGCCTGTGCCACTTCCTTTTTGCCAAGGCTGTCCATCTCCAAACCGTTATCCAAGAGCCACTGCTTCATCTGCACCACGGAATTTGGGTTATCAAGGTCAGTCAATTTCTGCATTTTCTCTGCCAGCTCCGCCTTGGATTTTGCATCAAAAGCGATGGCATTCTCCACCACCGCCATATCAAGAGCAATCCCTCGGTCATTGATTTCCTGGTCGAGATGGTATTCCTCCCACACAAAATCCGGCACCGGGAACTTTTTCAGTTTCTCCTGGATGGACATCTCCACTTCCACGTCCCGCTTGTTATAGAATTTAAAGAGATTCCATTTCTCCCTGTCATGTTCCGGCAGATTGCGTGTCCTGCCGCCGTTTACCTTGGTGGATTTACACGGAACACAGAAATACCGAATAAGGTCTTTGCCTTCCTTCAGCTTCTGTTCTTCCAAACCAAGCACTGCACCTGCCCCGGCAAGTGAAAGCGGAAGCCCCATATATGCCGACCATATCATGGAGCATTTCCACGCCGCTGGGTCAAGGTAATCTCCTACAGTATCCTCATTAATGCTGTAACCGTAAAACTGCTGTGGGTAGTTTCTGCGAAGATACTCTGACAGGCAGACTCGTTCAAAGGATGCGTTGAATGCCCACTTAGTCACCATATCATCAGTCAGCGCTTGTATAATCTCCATTGGTATTTCTTCGCCCTGTGCCAGGTCATAGACCATGACCTCACCGCCGTTTACGGATACACCAAACAGCAGTATCTCGAATGCAGGTGATTGGGCATATTTATATACACCACACTTCTGCAAATCCATATCGCTGTATGTCTCAATATCAATGGAGAGTGTTCTGATTTTTTTCATATTGCCACTCCTTCCTATAAGCAAGGCGGCGAAGAATATACCTCCGCCGCCCGCTGTCATTTACTCTGCCTTATCAGCAGACTCTTCATTTTTCTTACGCTTTTTCTCCTTGTGCTTGTCAATGGCATACTTAATGAGAAATCCCACATCCGCAAGGAACATTCCCATCACAGCACCGAAACACATGGAAAGCATAATGCGCTGAACCATTGTCATCGTATACCGCCTCCTTATGCGAGAAAATCGTCATCCGCATCGGTAGCAAAATCGTCCTCGGCACGGCTCTTTCCGCCAAGAGGCTCTCCGTCCTTAATCTTCTGAAGATTATTCAAACCGCAGGCGATACCCTTATTCCCATTGGAATTGAAGGCATAGAAGTTGATGGATGCACGGCCATATACACCGCTGTACACCTCACTGCGGTCAAGAATCGGCTGACGGTCTGCATCAACAATACCGGGAGCAGTCGCAGAGTTGGCATTGACGAAGTAACAGCCTGCATACGCTGCATCGTCGGGTCTTTCCAAATCTCCGTCACGAAGAGGAGTCTTGAGAATAGACAGAGCAGGTACACTCTTGCCATTGCCCTTCAGCTTGGACTCGCCCTCTTCATAAGCAGACTGGATAGCCGCCTTAATCTTGTTTACCGTTGCGGTATCAGACTTCGGAATGATAAGGCTCACACTGTACTTCGGTGCGCCGCCGTTGATGGATTTCGGATCCCACACATTTGCGTAAGACCAACGAGTATTGACTCCTGTGATTACCTTGGTAGGGTTTGTGTAATTCTTTGACATATTAGTTGTCCTCCTTAAAATCGTTAGCTGCTGTATTCATTGCCGGACGCTTGTCCGACATAGGTACCAATGTTGGCTTGCCCTGTGGTTTTTCAATAAACCCAGAGAGCAGTTCTTCAAATTTTGTCTTGCCGAGTAGTTTGGTCATTGCGGTAATACCCAGAACCTTGTGTTCAAACGGGTCATATCCTGCGTTCTTAACCGTATCTGCCACGGCTGTTTCATTTACATACTTCCTGTTGGAGCGTCCTTCGACAATCTTCCAGTCTTTCCACTGCTTGCCGCTGACTGCCTGCTGCAATGCATATTCCTTGACATCGCCCGTCCAGGATACCAGCGCGTCTGCTTTTGCTAAAATGGCCTCAATCTCATCATCTTCAAGTGTGGAAGGCATTTCAAAATCATAACGTGCAAGTTCCAGGTTGTATTCGGCTCTCTTGCGGCACTTGGCTTTAACCTTGCAGAACTGGCAGTGGTCTCCGGCTTTGTATTCGCCTTCGCCCTTGGCTGCAAGCTGTGCGGTAGGGGCAAGCACCTCATCCGCCCATTTCAGCAGTTCCTCTTTGGATATGGTGTAGGTGCTGACATTATCCCGCCTTGGCTGGAAGATGGTCATGGTCACCGAATCGATATCATAAATGCTGTCGAAAAGCTGTAAGGCTCCCAGTGCGTAACACATCATCTGTGGATTCTTTTCTGCTTCCACCAAAATTCCGACACCATATTTGAAATCGATAACCGTGAGGGTTTCATCTGCCACAATCACACAGTCACCGGTGCCGAACCCCTGCGGTACCCACTTGGAAAAATCAAGACGCTGTTCAATCAGAACGATTGGGTCTTTACATTTTTCCTTTGCCGCCGCAAGCTGCTCCATCACATACTGAGCATACATATCGGAACAGTCTGCCATCTCCTCATCAAAGAATGATAAATTCTCTGTAGGGTCTTTCGACTGCTGCCCCAGTGCTGTTTTCAGCTTATGTTCGCAAAGACTGTGGGCATCCGTACCCTGCATGGCGAACTCACTCGGTGTATCTCCGACTGTGGAACAGAGGAGAGCCGAAGGTGGACATTCCAACCACCTGTGACTGGAGGATGCTGATAATATTGCGTGTTTATCCGGCATTGCCAAGCACCTCCACTTCAGCAAGCAGTGCCTTATATTCTGCCGGGTTGACCTCAGACAGCTTTTCCACACCGTGTTTGTTCAGGATTGCTTTGACCTCTGCCGTAAAACCACTGCGGGATTTGTCTGCACACACGGCTCTAACATCTTCCAATGTGAGTGCCTTTTCCTCCGGTGCTTCCGGCTTTGGCTCCTCGGCGGATTTCTTCTTAGCAGCACTCTTTTTTATAGGCTGCTTTTCTTCTGCCGAACCGCTGAATAAATCAGCCAAACCTTCCGAAAGACCGACAAGCGTTTCCCCGCACTTTTTGAGTTCGTCAACGAGCATGGACAATTCGTTCATTTTTCCCATTCAAGCTTCCTCCTTCCATATTCAGTTTTTCTCTGCCACTGACTGCTGTAATACGGTCAGCGATTCTTTTTGACACGACACTGATTGCGATAAGCACATCAGATAACTCACGGTCGAGTTCCTGACTGCTGCAGCCGCTCGTGCCTGTTCTGCATCTGGTTGTCATTGTTTGACACCGTCCTTTCCGAGGTGCTTTGTTTGCCCCTCTGAGAGTGAAAGGACATACACAGCAGTTTTAAGAACCACTATTTTTGAAAAAATATAGAAACCTGCTCCGCCGGATACTGCTGCGGCAGAGCAGGCAGGGAATTATTCCTTATCTAAAGTCTTTCAGTCTGGTATTAAGTTTAAGTAGCACCTTGTGTTTACGCTTATTAACACCCTTCTGGCTCATACCGATGGCCTGTCCGATTTCAGCTTCACTATGGTTTTTGCTGTACATTTCCATAATGGTGCGGTCGAGTTCTTCCAGTTCATCCAATGCCTTGTGAAGCTCATCAATCAACATTTTCTTCATAACATCCGCTTCAAGGTCGGAGTCGGTATCAGCGACTTCATACTCGGTTTCCTCGTAAAGTTTGTCCAGGGAAACTGCAGGCTCCTGTCTCTGCTGACGCTTGTCCTCACGCCAAAGAGGACGCATAAATGTTTTGTACTGCTCCTCCGTTGCAGGAATCATAATGACACGCGCCTTGCGGTTACCGATTCTCGTCCATACCACATCCGCGGGGTTGATGCCGAAATCCTTGATGGTTTCTGCGGTTACTTCCATAGGGATGTAGTGCTGTTTGTTTTCACTGCTTGTCTGTAGATTTTCAAATTTGTCCATTTTGTAGACCCTCCTTCGGTCTGAATACCGAAGTGAGAATCCACGCAGGACATCCCATGATAATTGGCCATAAGAATGAATCCTCACTTCTTAACTGGCCAACCGTCCCAGTGGGTTGACTGATATTTACTTGTGTCCGTCTCGCCGCTCTGGGCATCTACTCGTCAGCAGATGAACATTGAAACGGGGTATATATAAAGCCGGGATTTCTCCCAAGCGATATATCAAAAATAAAAACGGCAGTGAAACCCAATTAGCCCTTTGAGGGCTTCTGAGTCCGCACTGCCGTCTTAGCGTTCTGGCGATTTAATATTAGCTTGCTTTTTCATACGGAAGATTCTCTATCTTGAGCGTTCCGTCCTTATTTGCAGTGATGCGTGTTAGGTAGCCTTTCTGACTAATAATCACTGCTGTATGGTCATCATTGACATCACATACACGCTTTCCTGCTTCGTTTTTCCATGCTTCGATACGCTTCTCCTCCTCTCCAATTTCACTATATACATTATATCAAAATCAATCGCTATTGTAAAATTATAACATTTAGACATTGGTGGCATTTTGCACAAACTTAACGATAATATCTTGTTTTATTTATTTTTTGGTGGTATAATGTAGTAAAGTGAAAATAGGAGGACTATGCCTTGGGAAAGAAAATGTATAAAAAGACCGATGTTTCAAAAACCAAAACTGAACAGTTGGGCATAAGCAGCCTTCTTGTTTTAGATGATGAAAGTGATAGCAGTTCTTTTTCAGCCGTACATAAGCGATATTTCAAAAAAGAAAAATGCACCTGTCCTGCTTGTCAATCGCAAAAGACAAGAACATCAAAGATGGTTACACGCAAACTAAAAGATATTCTTATTGTCGATGATGGATTTCAAATCATTGATTTAGTTTTCCACCAGCGTTATCTACGATGTGACGGTTGCAAAAGCAGTGTGTTTCCAGAAGAAATAGATTTTTCAGAGAAAGGCAGTCGTTTTACTAACCGCTTATCAGATTTATTAGCAGAGGGTACTTTCAGATATTCTTATAAGAAGGTATGTGATTATTATGGTGTGCCTGCTTCCACTGCTTCAGTCGGTGCCATTATGCGAAGACGAATTCAGTATCGTGAAGCAAATCTACCTTTGCTATCCACTCCATCGGCATTGGCAATTGTAGAATTCTCTTATTACAGAGAACTGTATCCTATGGTTTTAGGAATAGAAGGGAACGAGATTTACTGTTTAGACATTTTGGAGGATTGCTCGGAAGCAACCTATATTAAGTTCTTCCATATGCTGGAAGCAAATAAAGTCAAACATATTTATATAGAACCAAATGACGAATTACGAAGTGCGATTGCAGTCTGCTTTCCAACCATTCCGCCTTCACTCTTTCAAGAGTGTGTGCTACGCCACGGTCGCAATGCCTTTATTGAAATTATTCACTCTGACGGGAAGCGGTTCCCTGTAGTGCATAAAGATGATAAGCTAACCCAAAACAAAAAATTTATAACCGGGCGTGATGTGACTCAGATTAAGCAAGGCATGAGCAGTCGACCAAGATTAAAACAAGCCTACAATCAATATCAGAAGCTATTGGATATTTTTGATGGCAAATGGGAATACGGGGAACTCTCATCTTGGACAACTTCAATTTCAGATGAGCTGCCGGAGTTTATTGATTTAATCGATATAACAGAATTTTACGAAGCCGAAATCAAGAATTCATTGCATCCGGAGGAGTCTCCACCGCCACAGTACGCCGCTGTAGTCAAGGGCATCTGTGATGCAATTAGTGAAATGCCCCACTGTATTTTTGATGTACTACGAGCCAGATGTATGCTGACTATTGCACATGACACTATCTCAATAGATGGTTGTGAAAAGCGATTAGGCATCCCGGCTGAGCGTTTCGTCAGCAACATCAAGAGCATTACCCAAAATATCAAGGAGGAACGAGAATATGAACTCTAATGAAAGAATCCAAGTGGTTGGTACAAATATAGGAGAAAAGGCAAACCTAATCTGGAATGTAGCCAACTCTCTCTTTGGGGCATACAAGCCTCATGAATACGGACTTGTTATTTTACCGATGGTTGTCATAAAGCGTTTCCATGATTGCTTACTTCCTACACAGGATAAGGTTTGGGAAACCTATGAAAAGGTAAAACCGCTGGCTGTCAAAGATGGTTTTCTCCGCAAAGCATCCGGTTACCGTTTTTACAATACCAGCAAATACAACTTTGAAAAATTGAAGGCAGACCCTGAAAATATCAAAACAAACTTTGAGGACTACATCAATGGCTTTTCGGACAACGTAATTGACATTCTTGCCAACATGGGATTCTTCACTCAAATTGAACGAATGTCTGACGGTGGCGTTCTCTACCAAGTTATCAGCGATTTCTGTAAAGATGATGCTGATATGGATCCGGAGCGTATCTCCGCAGTCGATATGGGCTATGTTTTTGAAAACCTTGTTCAGCGTTTTTCAGAGAGTTACAACGAAGAAGCCGGAGCGCATTTTACAAGCCGTGACATTATTTATCTGATGTGTGACCTGCTCATGACAAATGCAGACCTCTCCGAAGAAGATGCTCCTGCGAAGACCGTATATGATATGGCTATGGGTACAAGCCAGATGCTTACGTGCATGGAAGAACGTGCAAAGGCCTTAGACAGCACAGCAGAAATGATTTGCTATGGGCAGGAAATCAACCCGTTCACTTTTGGTATCGCAAAAGCTGATATGCTGATTCGTGGCGGAGACCCGGAAAATATGCAGTTCGGTAACACCCTGAACGATGACAAGTTCTCCGGCTATACCTTTGATTACTGCATTTCCAACCCTCCGTTTGGTATCGACTGGAAGCGTGAAGCTGCAGATGTTGAGGCAGAACATAAAAAGGGCGATGCTGGCAGATTCGGTGTAGGACTTCCTGCAAAGTCCGATGGACAGATGCTGTTTATGCTTAACGGTCTTTCTAAATTGAACGACACAGGACGCATGGCTATTATTCAGAACGGTTCCTCTCTTTTCACAGGGGATGCCGGAAGCGGTCCGAGTGAAATTCGCCGCTATCTTATTGAAAACGATTGGCTGGATGCCATCATTCAGCTTCCAAATGACAGTTTTTATAACACAGGTATTGCCACCTATGTTTGGATTATTACTAAAGATAAGGCTGAGTCTCACAGAGAACAGGTGCTTTTGATTGATGCAAGCCAGTGTTATGAACAGCGTCGCAAGCCTATCGGTAACAAGCGTGTGGATATCACCGATGACTGCCGCAACTTGATTGTTCAGGCTTATGGCGAATATCGCAGTCATGAATTTACGCACACTTTTGCCAATGGACAGAGCATTATTTGTAAAGCAAAAGTGATGGATGCCGTCAGTCTGGGATATAACAAAATCACCATTGAAAGTCCACAGGTGGACGAAGATGGAAATCTCGTGAAGAAAGGCAAGAAGCTGGTTGCTGACACTTCCAAGCGTGATACAGAAAATGTTCCTCTTGATGAAGATATCGACATCTACTTTGAACGAGAGGTTCTGCCGTATCGTCCTAATGCCTGGATTGACCGTAACAAAACCAAGGTTGGCTACGAAATTCCTTTCACTCGTACCTTCTACGAATATAAGGAACTTGAACCTGCTGCTGACATTGCAAAAAGAATAGAAGCACACGAACAGTCCATGATGCAGAATCTTCATGAGCTGTTTGGGAATGGTGGTGAGTAATATGAGCGAATATACAGCAACAAAAGACAGTGGTATAGAATGGATTGGTGCGATTCCTGCTACATGGAAAACTCACACACTCTATCAGCTTGTGACCCAAGTAAAAAATAAGAACAGTGACCTTCAAGAAACCAATTTGCTTTCCTTAAGTTACGGAAAGATAAAACGCAGGGACATCAATTCAAACGGCGGACTTTTGCCGGAATCCTTTAATGGTTACAATATCATCGAGGACGGCGATATCGTACTTCGCTTGACCGACTTGCAAAACGACCATACAAGCCTGCGTGTTGGATTGGCAACCGAACGTGGTATCATTACCTCCGCATACACCACTCTCCGCCCGATTAAGAAGGATACTTCCAGATACCTTTATTATCTGTTGCATTCTTTTGACATCAAAAAAGGCTTTTATGGTATGGGGTCCGGTGTTCGACAGGGACTGAATTATGATGAAGTCAAGGAACTTCGTGTTATTCTTCCGTCCGATGCAGAGCAATCTGCTATTGTGAGTTATCTGGATGAGCAATGTGCGAAGATTGATAATCTGATTGATGAAATACAAAATAGCATTGAGGAATATAAAGCATGGAAGACCTCACTCATTTCTGAAACAATAACAAAAGGGCTTGTTCGAAATATTGAAATGAAGGAAAGCGGAATAGCATGGATTGGTAAGATACCTGCATCATGGACATTGTGCAAACAAAAGTATGTAATTCGCTTAATCAACGGTCGAGCTTATAAGGATACAGAATTTGAAGAAAATGGGAAGTATAAAGTTCTAAGAGTTGGCAATCTATTCACAAACTCAAAATGGTATACTTCAAGTTTAGAACTTGACCCTGAAAAGTATTGCGATGCTGGTGACCTACTATATGCGTGGTCGGCTTCTTACGGTCCATGTATATGGCAAGGCGAAAAAGTTATTTATCATTATCATATCTGGAAAACAGAATTGTCGCAGAAACTTGATAAAATGTTTGCATACTACTATTTTATAGCGTTAAGCAGAAGCATTGCATCTGAGTCCCACGGTTCTGCAATGGCACATGTAACTATGGGAAATATGAACAATTCATATATTGCCTACCCCGATATAAAACAGCAAATGGAAATTGCAGATTACCTCAACATGAAATGTGCAGCAATTGATAAACTGATTTCCGAGAAAGAATCCATTCTCGCTGATTTGTTCGACTATAAAAAATCCCTCATCTATGAGGTTGTCACAGGAAAGAGAAAGGTGGTGTAAATATGTCCGAGGATAAAAAGTTTGTAGACCGTATGGAAGCATACAACAGTGCTTTTCAGAAGATGGACGAAAGTGAAAAGCATTTTGAAGAACATATTGAAAGCTATCTGGTTTCCGATGAGGGTGGCTGGACAAAGGCAACAGATGCCGGATACTGCAGCGAAGACAGCCGTGGAATGGCTCTTGATATCATCACGCTCACCAACTTTGTGCAGACTACTCAGCCAATGGCATGGAGACGTTTTGAGCGTATGTGTACCATCAGTCCTATCCGACAGTTCTATAAAGCGTTTGAAAATGCTGTCACACAGGATGGCTTGATTTCCGTCATGCGTCATGGTTTCAAGCACCGCGGCATTAACTTCCGCGTTTGTTATTTCAAGCCGGAATCTGAACTCAACGAACTGGCTAACGAGCATTACAAACAGAATGTCTGCCAGTGCATCCGCCAGTGGCATTACACTGAGGCAAATAGGAACAGTATCGATATGATGTTGGCTGTAAATGGTATCCCGGTTGTAGCCATCGAATTAAAGAATCAGCTTACCGGGCAGTCCGTTGATGATGCCATGCGTCAGTGGGAATACAATCGAAATCCAAAAGAATATGCTTTCGGATTCAACAAGCGTGTTCTGGCTTATTTTGCCTGCGACCTTTACAATGTATATATGACCACGCAGCTTAACGGAGCAGAAACCGTATTCCTGCCTTTTAACCAAGGCAGCAACGGTGCGGGCAAGGATGGTGGTGCAGGTAACCCTACTACCGAAGATGGAAAGTATGTTACAAGCTACTTCTGGGAGAACGTTCTCCAGAAGGATAAGCTGTTAGATATCCTGCAAAAATTCATCAGCTACGAGCGTTCCGAGAAGAAGAAAATCATGCCGGATGGTTCAACAAAAACCACAGTATCATCAAAGGTCATTTTCCCTCGTTATCATCAGTTAGATGTTGTAAGAGAACTGGTATCCCATGTCCGTGAAAACGGTGCTGGCCACAACTATTTGATTCAGCACAGTGCAGGTTCAGGAAAATCCAACTCCATCGCATGGACAGCATACCGTATGGCAAGCCTGCACGATGAAAATAACAATCCTATTTTCGATAGCGTTATTATCGTTACCGACCGCCGAGTTCTTGACCAGCAGTTACAGGCTACGGTGTCCGGTTTCGACCACACACTCGGTAGTGTTGTAACAATCGATGAAAAGAAAAATTCCGGAGACTTAAGAGATGCTATAAATGATGGAAAAAGAATTATTATTTCCACATTGCAGAAGTTCCCGGTCATTTATGATGAGGTTCATTCTTCTGTGGGTAAGCATTATGCGGTTATCGTTGATGAGGCACACAGCAGCCAGACAGGTCAAAGTGCATTGAAGTTAAAAGCCGCTCTCGCAGATGTCAGTGATGCTCTGCAGGAATATGCCGAACTGGAAGAAAAGGCTGTTGAAGAAATTGAAAAGAATGACCCTCTTGTACAAGAAATGCTCAGTCAAGGCAAGCATCAGAATATGAGTTTTTTTGCTTTCACTGCTACACCAAAGGGGAAAACTCTGGAGATTTTTGGAGAACCGCAGCCGGATGGCTCTTTCCATCCATTCCATATTTACTCTATGCGACAGGCAATCGAGGAAGGATTTATTCTTGATGTGCTTGCCAACTATACCACTTACAAAATGTGCTATAAGTTAGCTAAGAGTGTTCCGGACAACCCGGAAGTTCCAACCTCTAAAGCTGTACGCACTATCCGAAGATACGAGGAGTTGCATCCACACAACCTCAGACAAAAGGCAGCAATTATTGTTGAAACCTTCCGTGATGTGACAAAAAAGAAAATCCAGGGTCAAGGAAAAATGATGGTTGTTACCGCATCCAGACTTGCAGCAGTTCGCTATTATCATGAAATCAAGCATTATCTTGAAGCAAACAACTATGATGATGTTGAAATCATGATTGCATTCAGTGGCAGTCTTAAGGATCCAGATGACCCTAATGGCATCGAATATACTGAAACGAGCATGAATGTAGACCGCAACGGCAATCGAGTAAAAGAAAGTCAAACCGCCGCTGTATTCCATGACGAAGGAAATATTCTGATTGTTGCCGAAAAGTATCAGACAGGCTTTGACGAGCCGCTTCTGCATACAATGATTATCGACAAGGAATTGCGTGATGTTAAAGCAGTACAGACACTCAGCCGTGTAAACAGAATCTATCCCGGCAAAGAGGATACTTACATTCTCGATTTCGTAAATCCTGTGGAACGAATCAAGGAGGCTTTTCAACAGTTTTATCAAGAAACCAGTCTCACAGAAGAGATTAACTTCGACTTGATTTATACCACGCAGAGAATTATTCATGAAATGAATGTCTATACACAGGATGATATAGAAAATGTAGCAAGAATTTATTTTGACCCTGATGTCAGAAAGGCAAATGCTACACAGGGACAGATTTCTAACGCACTGAAGCCTATTGCTGACAAATACAACAAACTTAATCAAGAGCAACGTTACCAGTTCCGTAGAGAAGTCCGTGCCTTTGCAAAATGGTACAATTACATTTCACAGATAACACGAATGTTCGATAAAGAACTCCATAAGGAATACATTCTGTGTTCATATCTTGGCAAGTTGCTTCCGGCAGACCCAACACCGGAGTTTGACCTTGATAACCGTGTTAAATTGGAATATTACCGCTTGGAAAAAACCTATGAGGGTGCCATTGAGTTGGATGAAAAGTCTGGCGAATGGAAACCTACCGAACCCAAAAAGGCTGGTAGCAAAAAAGAGAAACTCACTCCTCTCGAAGAAATCATTGAGAAAATCAACGAAGAATTTTTTGGCGATTTTACGGAAACAGACCGTGTTATTGTTGATACCCTGTATAACAAAATGAAGAAAGACTCCAAGGTCAAAAAAGCAGCTAAATCAAATGACCAGCAGGTGTATGAACGCAGTATCTTCCCGACCATTTTTGAAGATATGGCACAAGAGGCTTATATGGAAAATATGGCCGCCTATGAGCAGCTATTCATGGACGCAGATAAATACCGCATCATCCAGAAAGCACTTGCTGAGCGCCTCTACCAAGAATTGCATAACCGTACTAAATAATACTTAGTCCGAGCATGACACCATGTCTGCTCGGACTTTTCTTTATTCTTCTATCCCACCCTTCGGTGTATACCTCGGAATTTCATATCCATCCACACTGCCATCCAGCCACAGCACCTCAATGCCCCTATCCGGCTTGACCAGAACTCTGTCAATCACGAATGAAAGGTCATCTGCATCGGAAAGCATCTTCCAGGCACTCATGCTTTCAAAGTTCTCTATGTAGCGTTCAATGGCTGCCAGCCTGTCAGCACTGACCGCATCTGCTGCGAATTCCACTATTGCTGTCCGTATGTCCTTTGCCACAATCTTTTTTCTTGCCACATCGTGCAGGACATAAAACAGCAGCTTGTCATAGATATTCGTGGTCTTGCATTTCACGGCCGAATAGCGGTTACGGCACTGCCATACTGAATTATTGTAGGAAGTGGAATGCCACGGTCTGGGGCCAAATGTCGCACCGCACTTGGCGCATATAATTTTGCTACTAAAGAAACCAATACCGCTGTATCTGCGTTTATTCTCCCTTTTCCTGTTCTTAAAGTTTTCCTGCACAAAATCAAAAAGCCACGGGTCGATAATCGGCTCGTGGTTGTTGGAAACATAATATTGTGGCAGTTCGCCTTCATTTTTCTTGACCTTCTTCGTTAGAAAATCTACCGTAAATTCCTTCTGTAAAAGCATATCGCCTTTGTATTTCTCATTTGAAAGCATCCTGCGAACAGTTGCTGCACTCCACACCTCACAGCCACCGGGAGAAGGTATTCCTGCCGCTGTTAAGGCAATTGCAATTGTGTGCGGTGTTAATCCCTGGATGAACATTCGAAATATCTTGCACACGATAACTGCTTCTTCACGATTGACAACTATTTCAAATTTCTCTTTGCCCTTATCCAAGCCGAGAACTCTTGAGTAGGCAAAGCTGCCTTTGCCCTGGGCATATCGTTTTCTGACTGCCCACAGTATGTTCTCTGACATGGAGCGTGATTCTTCCTGTGCCAGTGAGGACATAAGTGTTATGATGAATTCGCCCTTGGAGTCCATTGTCCAAACCTGCTCTTTCTCAAAATACACTCCTATGCCTTTACTCTTCAACTCACGGATTGTTGTCAACGTATCTACCGTATTTCTGCCAAAACGTGATATGGACTTGGTTAGCACCATATCAATCTTACCCGCCATACAATCACTCATCAGCTGTTTGAACTGCTCTCGTCTTTTGGTGCTGCAGCCGCTGATGCCTTCGTCTGCGTAAACACCTACGAACTGCCATCCGGCATGGCTCTTGATGTAATCTGTGTAATATTCCTTCTGTGCCACAATACTGGTCTGCTGTTCTTCCTTGCCCGTAGAAACACGAGCATAGGCAGCAACTCGCTGGATGAGTTTATCCGTTCTTTTAACAGCCGTAAGCTGTGGCAGGTTCTCCACCTTCTTGACAATTTTATCGCTCACCGACCGTCACCCCATCTCCGATTTCTTTTCTGACCTCAACCGACTGAAACGGCGGGTGGTAGTATTCCAGTAATTTATCCCAGACCTTCTGCATTTGTTTTTCTGTAAGTAAGCCATCGTGGTAAAGACAGCCAAGCAGCATCTTTGCCAAACGGTAATCAACTTCATTTTCAAGCATTGAAAAGACCTCCTATTCCGAGTTTGTAACATACATCACTCTGAAAGGCAGAAAAGTCAAGGGGTATGTGCAAAGACTGGTAGGTCTACACAAATTACAATCGTTACAACATTAAACCTTGCAACGATAGCTCTTTGCTATCGTTAATACCGTATGCAAAATCCGCCTGTTTTCAATGCTACCGATGCTGCCATTTTTCTGTTTCCGGGCAAAAAAATAAGACCCTCTCTCATGGGTCGTTCTCAAAAAGCCTTATTCTATGGGATTTTCACACTTGCACCCAATGGTTATCTTGTATCAATCACGCTACTGCTTTCTCGCATACCGTGGCGCTGGTGTCCGTGCAACGGCTGATTCCCACTACATTGGCGAGGATTCTGGAAACCTCTGCAGGTGTATAGAATTGTCCCTTGCTCTTTCCGCTTTCTGTAGCGAATTTGCGCATCAAATATTCGTAGGCGTCTCCGATGATGTCATCACCTTCGGCCTTGTTCCGGGAGAAGTCAAGTTCCGGGCGCTGGAAGATGGATATGAGATCGGTCAACTTATCAACCATTTCCTTACCGCTTCCAAGCTTCTTCTCATCATTAAAATGAGCAATATCAATAACACCCTTCAGGTCAGTATTCTCGTCAGCAAGGCGTGCTATGATTTTATCCATACCTTCGCCGATGTTTTTCTTTCCCTTCAGAGCAATAAAATCATCAAAGGAGCAGCCCGTCCGCTTCTCCGGATCGGGATCTTTATCATGTGCCTTATCAAAGACCTTAATGTCTTCATAGGCTCCTTTATTCTTAAATTTATCGGTGACATACTTCATGAACAAAAGAGTCAGGATATAGTCCTTATACTCTGAGGAATCCATGCCTCCGCGCAGTTTGTCACAGCTCGCCCATAGCGATGCATATAATTGCGTTTTCTTGACAGCCATCTTTGTCTGCTCCTTGTCTAATGATTTTATTTGGTTTTCCCCTTGAATCAGTCAGCGCTTTTACCGCTCTTAACCCATTCATCGAGTTCGGAAATTTTAAACTTCCACTGTTTTCCGATTTTTTGAGCAGGCAAACCTTCTTTACCATTTCTGATCCAGCTGCGAAGAGTAACTGTTTTGATTCCTAAATATTCCGCAGCTTCATCTATGCTTATCCATTTGTCATTCATGATTTCTTCCATGCTCTCACCTCGTGATTTGAATCTGAATACAGCTCAACTATTTTAGTATACACCATAAATGTGAATTTTTCAATAGTTTGCTGTTATTTGTTGATATTATTTTTTATTTGTGCGTTCTTAAAATTCCATGCCGGACACAACTATGTCCGGTCTTTTTTTGCCCGTTTTTCAATATAAAGCTCATCTTGGCCTTCTAGTTTCTGCCTATCAGCACCGCAAAAACGGACATGTCTGTGTCTGAGTTTTCGATCCCTAAAAATGGCATACTTGCTTTAGCACGTGGGAGCCATCTGCGCAGGGTGTTTCCGGTTCCACGTGACTACCGACGACAATCAAATACTGTACCGATCACCGGAAGTGAGGTGCAGCCGAAATGGAGTAATCCTTCGGTATGCTCTCACGCCTGTGGTCTGGTTTTGCATGTCTGGAGCTCTCCATTTCGGCAAAAGCCGAAGGAGGGCTTTCATTATGCAAAACAATGACAATCAGAAGACCTATTTTATCTACGTTCGCAGCACTGGCGAGAAAGTGCCGGTCATCAAGAAACAGCACGACTCCTTCTATAAGGAAGCCGACCGTATTCGCCACAAAGAGCAGGATCACGGCAGGTGCATGTGTCCATACCGCTTCATCTGGAAATGCGACGGCGACTGTATCGGCTGCGAATATCACGCGGCAGGCGACATTACTTCTCTGAATCAGCCTCTCCCTAATGGCAATGGCACCCTCGGTGATTATATTTCCGATCGCAGTAAGCCGATGGAAGAAGTCATCGCCGACCGCATGCTGCTGGAGCTGCTCTTTACCAGACTGCGTGAGCTTGACCCGGAAGCCGATACCATCATCCAACTTTGGAAGGATCACCCGGAGGGTATCTCCGACCGTGCCATTGCAAGAGAACTCGGTCGCCCGCAGAAGACCTTCGCGGATCAGATGAAGAAGTATCGCACCGACCTGCGCAGGATTACCGGTGATAAGTAATACCAAGACCACGAATCACACCTCTTTCCGGCCACTGTCCCTCTTTCGGATGATGGTCTGAAATTTTTTATAAAATCCTCCGCTCAAATCGACAGTTCATCTCCAGTGGAAGGGGAAGGCAAGAGAACACAGCCTTCAGAAAGCGAGGTGAAATAAATGAAACAGTCCTGTTTTGATTCAAGCGGAAATATTTGTGAACTGATTGCTATACTTACAGCAATCTCACAGGTGTCCGCAAGAATGGCAAAAAATATGACAATACTCATATGTCAAGCAAAGGAGGTAAAAGTAAATGGAGCCAATAATGGAACTAATTAACACGCTGAATGCTTTGAATGTCACAATACAGCAACTGACAGAAAAAATGACATCAGAGTACATCAACACATTTGAGGAGATCTGCACAGAATCTGACCCACCAAAGCAACCAGAACCTGTGCAGGAAGAAAAGCCTGTTGATCGTTCGGCAGTCAGAGCAAAACTTGCAGAACTGACACGCCTTGGATTTTCAGACGAAGTTAAGGCATTGCTTAAGAAGCATGGGGCGGAAAGGCTGTCAGCGGTCGATGATGCGGAATTTCCTGCACTGATGAAGGAGGCTGAGGCACTTGGCAGCAAGGCATAACCAAAGAGCCCACGCTATTTTATCTGCCTCAGCAAGTTTCCGCTGGCTGAATTGTACGCCGTCTGCAAAACTGAATGCTGAAATCCCTGACGTAACAACAGAATATGCCCGTGAAGGCACTTGTGCTCACGAACTCGCAGAATTCAAAGTAAATCAGCTGCTTGGCATCAGGACGGACAACCCCACAGAAAATCTTGACTATTATGATCAGGAGATGGAGGATTGCACCGACAGCTATGCTCAGTACATTTCAGAAGTTATCAGTAAATACAGCAATCCCATCGTAATGGTGGAACAACGTCTGGATTTCAGCCGTTATGTTCCTGACGGATTCGGTACAGGTGACTGCATCATCGTTGCTGATGATGTCTTAACTGTCATTGATTTCAAATACGGAAAAGGCGTTGCGGTTGAGGCGGAACATAATCCGCAGATGATGCCATACGCACTTGGTGCTTTGGAAATGTTCAGCATTCTGTATGACATCATCGAAATCCAAATGGTGATCTTTCAGCCAAGAATCGAGAATATCAGTGAATTTTCCATGCCTGTATCGGATTTAATGAACTGGGCGGAAAATGAACTGAAACCCAAGGCGGAACTTGCTGCCAAGGGTGAAGGAGAATTCTGTGCAGGAGAACATTGCAGATTCTGTAAGGTAAAAGCTGCCTGCCGCAAACGTGCGGAATACAATCTGGCAATTGCAAAATATGACTTTGCACCGCCGGATATGCTTCAGGACAGCGAAATTGCAATGATCCTTGAAAGAGCAGACAGCCTTACAGCGTGGGCAGCAGATGTCAAGGAATATGCCCTTTCCGAAGCTTTAAAAGGCAGAAAGTGGAACGGCTATAAGGTCGTTGAGGGCAGGTCAAACCGTAAATATACCGATGAAAAAGCGGTGATTTCTGCAGTCAAAGCGGCAGGAAAAGACCCTTACAGCGAACCAAAGATTCTCGGTATCACCGAAATGACCAAGCTGTTGGGAGGCAAGAAGAAATTCGAGGAACTTCTCAGCAAATATGTATACAAACCACAAGGAAAACCGACTCTTGTTCCTGTTTCCGATAAGCGGAAGGAATGGAGTGCGGCAGAAAATGATTTTCAGGAGGAATAAATCATGGCAAAGAAATTTGTAAACCCGACAAAGGTAGTAACAGGAGAATGCAGATTCAGTTATGCAAATCTCTGGGAAGCAAAGGCAATGGACGAAAACAGCAAACCGAATTACAGCGTTTCCCTCATCATTCCGAAGTCTGACACCAAGACTATCGCAAAAATTAAGGCAGCAATTGAAGCGGCTTATGAAGAGGGCAAAAGCAAGCTCAGTAACGGAAAATCTGTTCCTTCTCTCAGTTCAATCAAGACACCGCTTCGTGACGGAGATACCGACAGACCGGACGATGAAGCCTATGCAAACAGCTATTTTGTCAATGCAAACTCAATCACTGCTCCGGGTATTGTTGATGCAGACCGTCAGCAGATCCTGACACACAGCGAAATCTACAGCGGCATTTACGGCAGAGCCAGCATCACGTTCTACGCATTCAACACCAAGACTTCCCGAGGCATTGCCTGCGGTTTACAGAATATCCAGAAGCTCCGTGACGGCGAACCGCTTGGCGGACACAGCAGTGCGGAAGAAGATTTCGCAGATGAGGACGATTTTCTTGACTAAAAACTAAAATAGCTGGGTGGGCAGTTAGGCTTTATGCTTGGGTGGGAGATTGAAAGGATGATTTAAAATGAACGAACTGATTAAAGTAAACTATGATAACCCTGAAAAGCCTGTTGTTTCAGGACGTGAACTTCATGAAGCCCTTGGCATTAAAACTGCGTACAAGGATTGGTTTCCGAGAATGTGTGAGTATGGATTTACTGAAAATTCGGACTTTTTAACTGTCGCTCAAAAAAGAGCAACAGCTCAGGGCAATTTCACAACATACAATGACCATATGCTTACAATTCCTATGGCAAAGGAACTCTGTATGATTCAGCGAACCGACATAGGCAGGAAGTTCCGTCAGTATTTCATCTCTATCGAAGAAGCCTGGAACAGTCCTGAAATGGTGATGCAGAGAGCATTATCTATTGCAAATGAACGTGTTAAGGCATTGCAGCTTTCTGTTTCTCAGCTTACTGTTGACAATCAGATTATGCAGCCAAAGGCAGAATATTTCGATGAACTGGTTGACAGAAGATTACTTACCAATTTCCGTGATACTGCAAAAGAACTTCATATCGGGCAGAAAGAATTTATTCAGTTTCTGCTTGACCGCAAGTATGTCTATCGTGACCGGAAAAGCAAACTAAAGCCGTATATGCCTTATGTGGAAGATGGACTTTTTGAACTGAAAGAATTTACAAATACCAAAACCGGTTTTACGGATACGCAGACTTTCATTACACCGAAGGGCAAAGAAACTTTCAGATTGTTCTTTATCTAACAAAAAATCCCGCCATTTCTGACGGGATAAAAACTCAGGCGTGTGAGAGAGTATCATTTTTTGTCAGCAAATAAACACAATACTGATTCATACTGATGCCCTCTTCTTTTGCATGAGCTGCTAAAGCGTGGTGAAGAGATTTTGGAATGCGAAGTTTGAACTGTCCTGAATAGTCATCAAGGCTGACAGGTTCAGGAATTTCAATCTCCTCTTCCATAGCAGCGATAAGCCATTCTCTTTTTGCCGCTTCCCCATTTACAGCAGCCTGTTCCAAGGTATCGGCACAAGTAAGACAGCCGGACAGTTCAGGAAAAGATACAACGTATCCGCCCTCTTCTGTATCAGGAATAATTTCCATTCGATATGGCAATTTCATATACTCATCAAGTGTTTTCATAGCGGTCACTCCTCTCCGTTCTCAATCACTTCTTTGACCATTTGGACGTATACTTTTTTAATTGGTTCATGTTTTGGAATTGTAATGGGCATTTTGCCGGGCTTTCTGAATGTGTAATGACTGCTTCCGCCTTTGGGCGAATGCATTGTATAACCATAACTTTCAAGGACTTTTCGCAGTTCATCGAAACGCATATCTTTTGACAATAATGTGATGCGTTCCAGCAATTTATCGAACTTAGACATTAGGATTCCTCCTTACTAAGTATATTATACCACGACACCACATATGGTGTCAAGCAAAATCCGAAAAAGAAAGGAGCATTTTATGATAACAATCGATATTGAAACAAAATCCGATAAGGACATATCAAAATACGGTGTCTACGCCTATACAGATACACCATATTTTGATATTCTGCTGTTTGCATACTCCATAGACGGACAGCCTGTTCAGGTGATTGATACGGCAAACGGTAAAGAAATTCCCGAAAATGTTCTCGCTGTTCTTGCAGATGAAAATGTGGTTAAAAGGGCATTTAACTGTAACTTTGAACGAGTATGTTTATCAAAA
>UMCH01034918.1_pt1 | contig 28021 bp, 30 predicted proteins | sample 1964201 | NCBI WGS metagenome assembly UMCH01 (sample SAMEA4835965, study PRJEB28245) | human gut metagenome | biome: gut microbiome; material: fecal sample | place: Denmark | collected 2008 | reverse complement strand
AAAATTTAAACCTGCCACTGTACCGAATTTCTCAGCATAGTGACAGCTTCATCGCCGTAAAATGGCTTTATATAATGTGGACCAAAAGACGGGAATCTGTGGACAAATGATCCAACATTTTAACATATTTAATTATTAGAATTAATTAATTAATTCCTTAATGGCATATGCCACACCATTTTCATCATTGCTTAAAGTTATGAAATCTCCAAGCTTCTTTATTTCATCTCTGGCATTATCCATTACCGCTGAAACCCCTGCAGTTTTTAAAATATCTACATCATTAAGGTTGTCGCCTATTGCCATAGTTTCTTCTATAGAAATGCCTAAATACTCAGCCAAAGCCACAAGTCCTTTTGCCTTTGTAGTTCCCTTAACATTAAATTCCAAATTAGTGCCTTCCGAATATGAAAGGTCATAATTTATATCTCTAATCTTCTCAACTACTTCATCTCTTATTTCAGCAGTTGGAAAGAAAATATTAACCTTGGCAACCGGCTTATCTCTTGAAGCAATATACTCACCAATGTTCTCAACAGGCACTCTGGTCTTCTTTATAAACTCATCTATGTGATAAACATTGTATCTCTTAGTATCTTCTATACATCTTCTCTCTGAATAAATTACACCATCAGCCTGCAACTCAAACATCATATCCATGTCCATAGCCTTTACTGTATCATATATATATCTAACATCACTCATATCCAACAAATCTGAATAGAGCATTTTATTATTTTCAAAATCAATTACATATGCGCCATTGCACATTATTCCATATTTAACATATGGCATTTTCGAGGACACTTCTTCTAACTCGTTATCTATTCTTCCTGTAGAAAAAGTAAACTTTATACCTCTTTCTTCATATTCTTTAACTGTCTTTTTATTTTCTTCTGACAAATTTTTGTTGCTGTCTAACAAAGTCCCATCTATATCCATAGCTACTAATTTAATCATAAAATCCTCCTAAATTTGCTCGAAAGAAAATTCTACTTCATATTAGAAATAGCTTCTATTAACTGTTCTACTGCCAACTCTTCATCTTCGCCTTCGGCTTCAACAACTACGGTATCATCACATCGTACTGCCAGCCCAAGTACACGCAAAACATTCTTCATGTCAATGCCATTGCTTCCTTTATAAAGTTTTATGTCAGACTTATAACTTCTTGCCTGATTAACCAAAACAATAGCCGGAGTTGCATGTATACCCTGTTTCGCCTTAACTGTTATTTCCTGTCTCTTCATTTCTATACCTCCCATTATTATCAAAACGCAACTTTAAGTTCTGATAATCTGTCTGTTAAATTTCATTCCTGTTTAGTATAGATTTTTTAACTGTTTGTGTAAAGTAATATTCCGGTAACATTTTACTGCCACCGGAATATTATACACTGAGCACATATATTTAATACTATTTTGATGTTAAACATCAAATTTCTGATTACTTATTTAAATAATCTTTGATATTGTTATAAATTCCTTTAGCATCTAAACCATGTTTTTCAAGTAATTCTTCAGCTAATGCTGATTCACCGAATACATCCTGAACACCAATTTTATGTACAGGTGCAAGATTTTCTTCGCTTACAACATCTGCAACAGCACTTCCAAGACCACCAATTACTGAATGTTCTTCAACTGTAACAATCTTTCCTGTTTCCTTAGCTGCTTTGATTACTAAATCTTTGTCTAATGGTTTAATTGTATGTATGTTAATAACTCTTGCATTAATACCATCTTTAGCTAACATTTCTGCTGCCTGTAAAGCTTCTGATACTAAAATTCCGTTAGCAATAATTGTTAAATCATTACCATCCTTTAATGTAACACCTTTTCCAATTTCAAACTTGTAATCAGGATTATCATTAATTACAGGAACTGCTACTCTACCGAATCTCATATATACAGGTCCTTTATATTCATAAGCTGCTTTTACTGCTGCTCTTGCTTCAACATCGTCACTTGGACAAATAACAACCATTCCCGGAATAGTTCTCATTAATGCAAAATCTTCGTTACACTGATGTGTAGCACCATCCTGTCCTACTGAAATACCACCGTGTGTAGCACCAACTTTTACATTTAAGTGAGGATAACCAACTGAGTTTCTAAGTTGGTCAAACGCTCTACCTGCTGTAAACATTGCAAATGATGATACAAAAGGTACGATTCCTGTTGTTGAAATACCTGCTGCCATGCCAACCATATTGGCTTCAGCTATACCACATTCAATATGTCTGTCAGGGAAAACATCTCTAAAAATTGTTGTCTTTGTAGCTCCACCAAGGTCAGCTTCAAAAACAAGTAAGTCATCATGTTCTTTTCCCAATTCTACTAATGCGTTACCATAACTCATTCTAGTTGCAATCTTCTTTACTTCTGACATAATGCTTCACCTGCCTTTTCTAATTCTTCCATTGCCTGTTTGTACTGCTCATCATTAGGTGCAGCTCCATGCCATGAAACATTATTTTCCATAAATGAAACGCCTTTACCTTTTACAGTCTTAGCAATGATTACTGTTGGCTGTCCCTTAATAGTTTTTGCTTCGTTAAAAGCTTTTTCAAGTGAATCAAAATCATGTCCGTCTGCTTTGATAACATGACATCCAAATGATTCGAATTTTTCATCTAATGGATTTGGTCCAATGATTTCATCAATTGTTCCATCAAGCTGTAATCCATTATTATCAACGATAACACAAAGATTGTCTAACTTTCTGTGTGAAGCAAACATAAGAGCTTCCCAAACCTGTCCTTCGTCAATCTCTCCGTCACCTACTAATGTGTATACTCTGTAATCTTTATTCTTAAGCTTTCCGCCTAAAGCCATTCCAACTGCTGCTGAAATACCCTGTCCTAAAGATCCTGTTGACATATCAAGACCAGGTGTTTTCTTAATATCAGGATGTCCCTGAAGAATTGTACCCATCTTTCTGTATGTCATAAGAATATCCTTTGAAAAATATCCTTTTTCTGCTAATACGGCATAAAGTGCAGGAACTGTATGTCCCTTTGATAAAACGAATCTGTCTCTGTCAGGATTCTTTTCATCCTTAGGATCTACGTTCATTTCATTAAAATATAAGTATGTAAAAATATCTGTTGCTGATAATGCTCCACCCGGATGTCCTGACTTTGCATTATGAATCATTGATATTGTTTCTTTTCGAATGTTATTGGCAATTTTCTCTAATTCTAACTTCTCCATAACAATGTTACCTTTCTATAATAACTATATATTATTCTCCAAATACTGCTTTGTAATCAGCCTGGAACTTTTCAATTCCCTGATCCGTTAATGGATGTTTTGTCATCTGTTCAATTACCTTGTAAGGTACTGTTGCAATATCTGCTCCTGCCAATGCACAGTCTGTAACATGGATTGGGTTACGTACTGATGCTGCAATGATTTCTGTATCATATCCGTAGATGTCAAAGATTTCTGAAATGTTTCTGATTAAGTCGATTCCAGGTGTGTTAATGTCATCTAATCTTCCAAGGAATGGTGATACATATGCTGCTCCTGCATTTGCTGCAAGTATTGCCTGATTTGCTGAGAAAATTAATGTTACGTTTACTGGTATTCCTTCTGATGAAAGTACCTTTGTTGCTTTTAATCCTTCCACTGTCATTGGAATCTTTACTACCATGTTTGGATGGATTTTTGCGATTTCACGTCCTTCGGCAATCATACCTTCTGCATCAACAGTTGTAGCTTTTACTTCTCCACTGATTGGTCCGTCTACAATTGTAGTAATTTCTTTGATTACCTCATTGAAATCTCTTCCTTCTTTTGCAATTAATGATGGGTTTGTTGTTACACCACAAATTACTCCCATATCATTTGCTTTTCTAATATCTTCTACATTTGCTGTATCAATAAAAAACTTCATATCATTGCCTCCTAAACCTTTATTTCTATTTTGTTACATTTCCTGTTTGTTTTCGATGTTAATAAATTTTAAAAGTTTTTTCTTTTGTATATTATAACTTTTACATTTGTATTTTAATTTCTTTAGTCTTCTATTTGTTATCTTTCGTATACTTTAATTTGTCTTATGTATACTTTTATTCTCTCTTGTGTTTTTTATCTAAGAAATTTACTTTTTTGCTTATTACGTTTCCTTTCTAACGGATGCTGACGTTTGGCATTCAATTGACTGGAGCTTAGAACCCTTGCGACAGCATCCAAAAGAAAGGGGTTAAATCTAAAATGACTTTAATTTTACTGTGCTTCGTCAAAAGCCTTCTTTAACTTTTCTTCAAGTTCAGGCATTGACATAATATTCTCTAAAAGAACTACCTTAGGGAATGAGTGAGTAAAGTTTTCAAGGTCGCCACCTACAACAAACAAATCTGCTGCGTTAGCTGATGCATCTGATAAAGATGAATGCATAACTTCAACTCCGCTAATTCCTAATTTTTTTAATGCCTTTTCTACATTAAGTCTAATCATTAATGATGATCCAAGTCCTGAACCACAACAACACATTATTTTTTTGATTCCCATGATAAACATCTCCTTTTATAAAAAATTTTATTGTTATTAAGTTTTATCCCCTGCTAAAAGTTGCAGGGGATAATTTTTATTTAGTTTTCAAACATTAAATTGTCAATAATTATTATTCAGCTTTTGCTGCAGGTTTCTTTGCAACAAAGTTGTAAATAATTGGGATTAAGAATAAGATTACACAAATAACTAATAATAAGTTACCTGTTGTAAATCTTGCAATGTTTCCTAAAATAATACCTACACCACAGAAGTCAGCATCTGAGAATGTTGTTCCTGCGTAATGTAAAGCACCAAGTACCGGCATACAGAATACTGGTAAGAATGTGATTAATAAACCGTGGAAGAAAGCACCTACGATACATCCTTTTAAACCACCTTCAGCATTTGCAAATACACCGGCTGTAGCACCACAGAAGAAGTGAGGTACAACACCTGGAAGAATAATTGGAACTGCTGCAAGAGCTGCACCCTTAATACCAAATAAGATGAACATACCAACGATACCACCTACGAATGATACAATGAAACCAATAAGTACTGCGTTTGGTGCGTATGGGAATACTACTGGACAGTCGATAGCTGGTTTTGCGTTTGGAACCAACTTGTCAGCGATACCCTTAAATGCTGGTACGATTTCTGCTAAGATCATACGTACACCAGAAAGGATGATGTAAATACCACCTGCGAAGTTCATACCTGTTACAAGTGCATATGTAAACCAGTTAGTATAACCACCTGATACATAGTTAGTGTCAAGGTCAGCGAATCCTGACTTAGTTGAAGCAACACCTGTTACAATAAGGAAAAGAACCATCATTGTAATTGAGATTGCTACTGTATTATCTCTCATGAAAGATACTCTCTGTGGGAAGTTAATATCCTCTGTTGACTTAACTGTTCTTCCTTCTTTTCTAGCCTTTGATGATGTTAATTTACCAACCTGAGCTGCGAACCAGTAACCAATTGTACTGAAGTGACCAAATCCGATATCTTCTGTACCTGTGATTTTTGTCATAGTCTTCTGAGCGATTGCTGGGAATAATGCCATAACTAATCCTAAGATTAATGAACCACCAATTACAAGTGGAGCACCTGTAAGTCCGCCTACACTAAGTACTACGGCAATAAGACAAGCCATATATAATGTATGGTGACCTGTTAAGAAGATGTAATTCCATCTACTGAAACGAGCCATTATAATGTTTGCTAACATACCGAAGCACATAATAAGTGCTGTTGGTCCGGCATACTCAACAAGACCTGATGTAACGATTGCTTCGTTGTTTGGTACAACACCCTGTACATTAAATGCAAAGTTAAATAATGTACCAAAATCATTTAATGATCCTGTCTGCAAGAATGATGAACCTGCTGATAATACTAAGAATCCTACGATTGTTTTAATTGTTCCTTTTACTACATCTTCGATTGGTTTCTTCTGTAAACATAAACCAATCAATGCCATCAAACCAACTAAAATAGATGGTGTTGACAATAACTCCTGAATAACTTTCAAAACTGCCATTTCAAAATTCCTCCTTTTTTTACTTTTGTTGTTCTAGCTGTTTTCCTGAACTTTTCTGTCAAATTCTAATAAGTACTCATATACATCTTCAGCTGTCTCTGCCTGGATTAATTCCTTTAACGCTTCCTCATCCATAAAAAGCTGAGCCAATGTCTGAATTACTGACATATGAGATTCTGAGTCCGTAGCGGCTAACGCTACCAGCAAACGAACTGGTTTTCCGTCTTCTGAAAACTTGATTGGTTTTCTAAGTACAGTTACTGCCAGCTGTTTTTTCAGCACTCCCGTTTCAGGTCTCCCAGGGATTAATGCAACATCATCAGTTAATACATAATATGGACCCATCTCATTTGTGATGTCGATGATACCCTTTGCATAATCTGGCGTTACATAACCCTGTTCCTCTAGGGAACGTAGGCTGACGGTAATCGCTTCTTTCCAGTCGTCAACATGATCAAGAATTTGAACATTCTCTTTTTTTAACATGTCAAGAATCATCCGTGAACCTCCTTATCAATTTGTAAATCCATAGTAACACTTACTTTTGCAAAAAAGAAGTCCAACCTTTTGCACATTTTTTGTGCAAAGTGTTGGACTTTTTTTGTATCGTTTTTATTTTATTAGTAATTTTAACGAATCCAGTATTTCATCAGGGTTTTCAGCCATTTCCAGTTTTTCAACGTTTTTTTCAACTGAAAAGACACCCATTATATCTTTCAATACTCTAAGATGTTTTTCCTGGTCTTTTGCAGACATGACAATGATAATCTTGGCTTCATGAAAGTTAGAAAACTGTACCTGTTCCTTAAACACACCTATTGAAACACCTAAATCATTTACATTGTCTTTAGGCTGACTGTGTGCAAGAACAACATCTTTGGTGATGAACATATATGGTCCATAATATCTTAAACTGTCAATTATGCTTTCAATATACTGTTCATTAATTGTACCTCTTTCCTCTAACGGTTTTGCAGATTTCCTGAGAGCTTCCTCCCATCTGCATTTTTTATTTTCAACAAAAACCAAATCCTTTGACAATAAATCAAGAAGACCTTTCTTTTTCTTGTCAAGATATACAGTCATTCTCTGATTTCTGCTTTCAAAGTATTTCTGCAATTCATTGTATAAGTCATCTCTTTTGTCATTGTCAACAAACTTTTTTATAGTCTGGAACAATTCATCTACATCAACATTACCCTGTAAGTTTTTAAATACTGAATGATTTAAAATAAGCTTCTTATCAAAATCAGTAAGTATAGGATGTACAACTATCACAGGAACCAGGCAGTTAATCTTGTGAGTTGAAATAACTACATCACAAATGTTATGTACGTTAATTGCTTCCTTGTTGGATACTACTCCCACAATGTCTACCTGTGGAAGCATCTTTAAAAGCTCATGTTTTATCATGTTTCCTGATGATATACCGTTAGTACATACTATAAGAACTCTTATTTTCTCATTTTGTTCCTCTTCCTTCTGAAGATGAGCGCCAAAATGAAGTGTAAGATATGCAACTTCTCCCTCCGGAACCGGAAGACCTATCTGCTGCTCTAAATAGTGACACACTATCATAGTTAAATCAAATAATTCCGAATACTCTCTTACAACATCCTCAAGCATAGGATTTCCTACCTGAATACCATATTGGAACCTATACATTGATGTATTAAGGTGATAATATAATGCTTTTTCAAGGTCATCCTTATCTTCAAATTTAACACATGCTACCTTTTCAAATTCAGCAACAAGAGCCTTTGATAATTCGTAATTAGATTCCTTAGAATAGTTGTTAAATACATCCATTGTATTCATTGAAACTCTCGAACCTAATAAATGAAGGCATAAGTATATTTTTTCTTTCTCTATTAAATTCGGGAACTCCTCTTCAATAAGCCTGTATTCCTGAGAATTTTCAAGTTCTTCTTTCTTTAAGTCAGGGAAATATAATCCTTCATTGCCTTTTTCCATTAACGGAATAAGCATTGCAATAGATCTTAATGTTCCCTCAACATAGCTTGTATTTAATTTAGTTTCAATTTTCTGTAATTTTTTTAAGTTTTCTTCTACACTGTTATCTTTCAAATATGAAAAAGTTTCGCTTTCGTACACTGGTTTCAACATATTAATGTATAGCATAAACAATGCTCTTATTCTTATGCTGTCCCCCATCAATAAAATATCCCTGCTTGGATTTATAACCTAATGTTAAGTCAAAATCCTGTAACTGCTTAACAACTACTCTAATATCATTGAAAATAGTATTTCTACTTACCTGAAGATATTCCGCTAATTGTTCAACATTTACTGCCTCTTTAGATTTTATAATATAGCAAGTTATAAAATATATTCTTTCCATTGGTGAAAATATATATTCTTCTTTTGCGCCTCCCTTTTCCATTACCTGTTCAATTTGTTGTTTTTCTTCTTCTGTTAGTTTAATTCCCTTGCCACGAACAACAGTGATTTCATTTATTCCCTGAACACTTAACCAATCATTAATTTTGCATAATTCATAATAAATGCTTCTTTTTGATAGTTTGAATTCTTCTGAAATCTGTGGTAACGAAACGTAAGTATCACTTGCCATAATCATATATAATATCTTCTTACATCTAGTACTTATATATGCTTCTGTCATTACCTGAACTCCCTTTTCTTATTTTAAAAGTTCTAACTAACTTTTATATATTTTAATTAAAATGCAAAACACCAAAATCTTGATTACGCTGATTGCTCTGCGCTTCACAATTTTAATTTTTTTCGTATATATTTACTTACTTTCTTCATCTAACATAGGTGCATCTACACATTCAGGATTTTTTACTTTACCTGTTGCCCATGCACTTCCCACATCACATCTGCCGTGATGCTTTAACTTTCGTATTTCACCATCGTTACCATCTTCTGCAACATTCAAATTAATTCTAGCTGTTGTAGCTGATGCTTCATCTAACATCTTAATAATGTTTTCAATGTCTTTTTCGCTTGCTGCCATAATACACCTACTTTCCAAAATATTCTGCAACCTTTTTAAGGTCTTCTATTATTGATAAATGCTGTGGACATGCCTTCTCACACTGTCCACATGCAACACAATCACTTGCTTTTCCAAATATATGAGTTAATCTGTCATAATACTCACCCTGTGGAGTCCATCCTTTTTCTTTAACTTCTTGCAAATCCGCATTAAATAATGAAAAATATTTAGGAATTGCAATCTTCATAGGGCATCCTTCCGTGCAATATGAACAGCCTGTACAAGGTATGGCAATATTACTATTAATCACATCTATAGCCTTCATAATAATATCTTGTTCTTCATTATTAAGTGGCTTAAAATCTTTCATATAACTCATATTGTCCATTAACTGTTCCATATTACTCATTCCACTTAGTACCATCTTCACATTTTCATGACTTGCTGCAAATCTAATTGCCCAGGATGGAATTGATGCTTCACTGTTGTACTCTTTAAACATCTTTTCCGCATTATCAGGTACTTTTGCCAAAGTTCCACCCTTTACAGGTTCCATAACAATAACAGGCTTATTGTGTTTTTTTGCTACTTCATAACATTTTCTTGACTGAATCCCTTCGCTATCCCAATCCAAATAATTAATCTGAAGCTGAACAAATTCCATTTCAGGATGCTCTGTTAACACTTTATCAAGTAACTGGGCATTGTCATGGAAAGAAAATCCCACATGTTTTACAAGACCTTTTTCCTTCTTATCCATAATCCAGTTAAAACAATCAAGGTCATTATATATTTTATAATGATCCTGACCTATATCATGCAACAGATAATAATCAAAAAATTCTACACCTGTCTTTTCTAACTGCTTATTAAATACCGCATCTCTGTCTTCTTTTGTCTTAATGAAACCTCCGTGAAGCTTTGTTGCTAATGTATAACTATCTCTAGGATATCTTTTAACCAAAACCTCTTTTGTTGCATTTTCACTGGCAAATCCACAATACATCCATGCTGTATCGAAATATGTAAATCCATTTTTAATAAAGGCATCTACCATCTTCTTAGTAAGCTCAAGATCAATGCTAGCTCCATCATTTTCGTCTAACAATGGTAAACGCATAAGTCCAAAACCAAGTTTCTTATTCCCAAAAGATAATTCACGCATAACATACCTCCAAAAAATATAGCCTTATTTATTTTTAATTCGAATCACAACACGTAAGTTCAATTCTACAACTTTTAATAAATAAAATCAACTTTCTTGTATTGCTCCTTACCTATGTGCCTCCTTACCTATATGGTATTGTCAGAGATTAAATGCATGCAAACACGTCGATTTTCTTATTTTGCTCCGCCACCTATTGTACAGCGAAAACTTAAACTCGCCTTCGGCTCAAACAGTAAGTTTATCGCTGTACACTATGCTCGTAAAATTTCGAAAATCTGCCTATTGTTTGCAAAGCATTTAATCTCTGACAATTTCTAAAAGAATAAGGAGCATATCAAAAATGGTATGCTCCAATGTTCATCTAAACCTTTTGAAATTTTAAATTGAATTTAATTTTTAAGCTGAATTTTTATTCTGCCTTTGAGAATGCAAGATAAGCTGCTCCAATAAGTCCTGAATCTTCGTTTAATGTAGATTTTCTTACCTTTACATATGGCTTCATTATTTCGTAAACTCTTTCTTTTGCAAGAGCTTCAACTTCTTCTACAAAGCCATCTATCTTTAATGCTACGGAACCGCCTAAAATTACTATTTCAGGATCTGCGTATCCGTAAACTACACCGATAAAGTTTGCAAGATATTCTTTTGCATCATCCATTATCTGCTTTGCAACTTCATTTCCTGCTTTTGCAAGGTCATTTACTTCTCCTGCATGTTTTACATCAAGTCCTGCCTTAACAGCTCTTGATGTAATGGCTGTACCACTGCTTATTGCTTCAATTCCTCCGGGAATTATTGAGCCATGGCTTGGTCCATCTTTCATCATTACGCAGTTAGCTACTTCGTTACCAAAACCGTGTGCGCCGTGATATATTTCTTTATTTATTACAAATCCTGCGCCAAGTCCTGTTGATACAGTAAAGAACTGAACATAATTATAATCCTTTCCTTCACCTACAACTGCTTCTGCAAGACCTGCAAGGTTAGCATCATTTTCAAGATATACAGGCTTGTTAATAAGCTTGCTTAATTCTTCTGCAACTTTAAGATTATGCCACTGTCCCTTAAGGTTAGGCGGTGTTAAAATCTTTCCGTTAATTAAGTCAAGTGGACCCGGACATGACATTCCTGCACCAACAATATCACAGTCGAAACTTTTTATAACTTCTGCAATTTTGCCAAGTGTTACATCAGGATTTTCACTGTCTGTTGCAAACTGCTTTCTCTCGATTATATTTAATTCTTCGTCAGCTAACGCCACTCTTGTATTTGTGCCACCAATATCAATTGCTACTGAGTACTTCATGTTTTTCCTCCTATTTAGCTTTTACACAAATTGTTACAAACTTACAATGTGATAATTCTTTAACATTAATTGTATTGTTTTCTACCTTAATGTCTTCAGTCTTTTCTTCTCTTAAGTTAGTGTAGTAAGCTTCTTTTACATCAAAGTTAAACTTGATTGTATCACTTATGTTTTCATGATTCTTACCATTAAAAAGTCTGATAATATATCCGTCATTGTCTTCAGCTTTCTTAATTGCAGAAACAACAAGTTTGTTTTCTGTTTCAAATAATGAATAACGTGATTCTTTTGTTCCTTCAATTTCACGCTGTGAGAAGATTAATCTTCCGTTTAAGAATTCTGCATAAGTATAAACTTCAATGTTAGTATTATATGTTTTTGCCAAAGTATCAACGTTAGCTTCATTAATGTCTGAAGCGTATGTTGTAAATCCGAAAGCAAAATCCATTTCTTTTAATAACTGAGCTGCAGGTGTTTCAATAATTCTTTCACCACTTGCACGGCCCGGACGATAAATAAGATTTTCCTTACCCATAAATCCATAAGTACGGAATAATGTAAGTCTAATCATATGATCATCAAGAACTTCGTATTCTCTTACGCCCTGTGGAATTACAGCAATACCCTGTTTGCCATCTGTTAATGAAACATATGACTGTGTAGGTTCAATGCTAATAGGTGGTTCCTGCCATGTTGACTGGTCATTAGCCCAGTTAGCAAGTTCCTGAACTCCTGTTTTCTTTTCTGTTTTGTTTTCCGCACTTGCCATGTAAAGTTTCATTTCCTTTTCATAGTAGTTTGGACGTTTAATTGAACCGAACTGTTCATCAGCATAGTTATATGATGAAACAATCTGGCTGTCAAATAATACACATAAACGGTGTGATAAACCTTTGTTATCAACATGTACGTTAAAATCAATAACCTTAGAATCTTTTCTAAGAGCTACAGTCATAGTAATTGGAAGATTTACACTTACCTTACCTTCTGCACGTTCTTCTAAGTCTTTTGGTACTACCATGTTAAACTTAATTACTGCCTGATCATAAATATCACTACCACTTACTTCAACGCTACATTCTGATTTATTAGAAAATACTTCTAAATCTTTTCTTGGTGGTGAATAGTTAAAGCTGTCGCCATCATCTCCGTTTTCTACAAGAACACCCTGGTTCTTATAAGTAACGTTATTTTCTTTATCTGTTATAGTTAATGAACCGTCTTCTTCAACGTTAATTGCGTAGAATTCATTTTCTAATGTATTCTTCTTTTCTAAATTCTTAGCACTGTTGCCCTTTGTATCAAGTGTGTACTGAACATAACCAAATGCAGGTACATCACTAGTCTTAATAGCTATTGTAGCTTCAAGAACCTGACTTGGAACATAGAACTTACGTGAAGGGTCAAGTTTAATTGTCTGTGATAAAACATAATCTGTTAAATCTCTTGATTCAATAACTGTATAGTCTACTTTGTTACCCTTTTCATCTAAAATTGCAAAATTTCCACCCGGAATATATGTCTTAACAACAACTGTATCATTTCTCTTCTGAGGTAAAGTATTAATAAGTGTAAATGTCATCTCTGCATCATTCTTTACACTTGTTGCAATAAGACGTGAATGTAATTCAACTAAGTTTACTGCAATATCTCTTGCCTGCTTATATCTTACATAAACATCTTCATTAGCTGTATCTGAAATACATGAACCAATTGAATCGTGAGCTGCATTTTCAAATAATAATTTCCAGATTTCTCCTACTGCTTCGTGAGGATAATCATTTCCTAAATTGTATGATAATGTAAGAAGTGGTTCCATTACGTTAGTTACATAGTTCTGAATCTGTGTATTCATAACCTTTAAGTCTGAACGTGATGAGAAAATAGATTTGTGAATTCTCATATGCTTAGCAATAACAAGTTCACCACTTACTTCTTCTAATTCAGGATTTTCGCTCTTTACATCTTTAATATAATCTTCAATACAACTGATTACATATTCATTTTCAGGATCTTTTTCGTTTCTTTCCTTAATAATTTCAGGAAGATTTGTTCTAATTGGAGCCTGATCAAATCCGTTAGGGAAGTAGATATGCTTTGTAGCACTACGTCCGCCTGCTTTTTCGAAACATTCCTTCTGCCAAAATTCTTCACTCTGCTTTGGATCTTCAGGAATATTTCCACCAATATAATATCCGAAAGGAATCTGTGTTGTGAATACAACGCTTCCGTCGTCACCTCTCCAGTTATAGTCAGTGTGATTTACCATATCATCACTTACGCCTCTCCAGAATAAAGTATCCTCAATACCAAATTCCTTGTAAATCTGAGGCATGTTACCTGACTGTCCAAATGAATCAGGAACATATCCGACATTCATATATCCGCCAAAAGTTTCGCAACGCTTCATTCCGTAATACATATTACGAACAATGCTTTCACCTGAAATAACTAACTGGTCAGTCTGTGTATACCAAGGTCCGATTACTAACTTCTTTTCCTTAACTAATTTTGTTATTCTGTCTTTATCCTGTGGCATCCACTTAATATAGTCATCAAGTAATGACCCCTGTGCGTCAACCATAAAATATTTAAAATCAGGGTTGCTTTCTAAAGTATCTAATACGTCCTTTAAATCTTTCATAAGATAAACTTTAGATCTTGATGTTGTAAAATACCATTCTCTGTCCCAATGTGAATGAGGTACTACATGTACTTTTCTTTTCATTACAATCCTCCTAATGTTTTTAAAAAAAGCAGGGGCAACCCGGCCCCTGCCCTAATAGTTTTGAAAGTTATTATTTAAAATTGATTTTAGTTTTTTTAATTACTTGATGTCTTCAAATGAGATGTCAATTTCGTCTATATCTACATCTTCTGAACCTGCTTCGCTCTTATCATTGAAATCTACGAAAAGTGTAGCAAGAATAGCTATAACGAATGCACCAACTAAGATACCTACAAGGTAAGCCCATCCGTGTGTTATTGATACGAATCCGTAAACACCACCTACTGGAGGGATATCACCCTTACCACCTAAGATAGCGATAACTGCTGCACCAATTGCTGCACCGAACATATTTACAGGAATTAAAATCTGTGGCTTAACAAGTGTAAATGGAATAGCACCTTCTGTGATTCCTACAAATCCCATAGCCCAGTTACTCTTACCTGTTTCTCTAAATTCAGCTGAGAATCTCTTCTTTTTGATTACTGTTGCAATAGCGTATGCTAAAGGTGGCATACAAATTGCTGCGTTGATGAATACGTTTGGCTGATAAATTCCTTCTGCCATTAATGCGTTTCCTGCCATCCAAGCTGACTTGTTGATAGGGCCACCCATATCACTGGCGATCATTGCACCAAGGATCATAGCCATTACTAACTGTGAACTCTGGTTCTGGCACATTGAACTAATCCAATTTACTAACCATGTGTTAATTGCTGCAAGTGGTGTAGCAAGAATAACACCCATTATTATTGCAACAAAACCTGTTGCTATTAAAGGACAAACAACAAGTGGCATTACTGAACCCATTGATTCTGGAAGGTGAATGTGCTTCTTAGCCCATTTTACTGTGTAACCAGCGATGAAAGCTGCGATTACGGCACCTAAGAAACCTGCGTAAGTACTTGATGCAACTGCACCACCGATGAAACCAGCACCGATAGCCGGCTTATCTGCAATACTGTAAGCGATAAATCCTGCTAATACAGTATTAACCATTCCAATACCTGTCCAACCTACGTTTTCAATTAACTTCATGATGTGCCATACGCCTGTTCCATCTGCATATGGATCTAATGAAGTAATACCAAAGCATAATGCTATAAGTTTTGGTATGGCAACTACTAATGATGCTCCGATAATAAGAGGAAGCATGTAGCCGATACCAGTCATCAAATGACCTTTTGCGTCTTTAAAAAATTGTTTCATGTCTCTTAATCTCCTTTTTTATTTAGTTATCTTTTGTATTTTTTACATATATGAATATGTATTTTTCTTTTGTAATTAAACATTAATTGTTTAATTCATCTTTTGTGTATTTCAGTAATTTTATCTTTTGTATTTAGTATTTAATTTTATCTTTTGTATTTAGTTTTGTAAAAAATTTGTCTTTAGTATTTTTGATTATCTTTTGTACTTTATCTATCTAAAAATACTTTTTGGCTATTATTTGCTAACTGCTGCAACACATTTCTTTAATACAGCCTCAGGTGCCTTAATGCAGATATTAATATCTACACGGATAACCTTCTTGCCTTCGAAACGATCCATGCCAACAATCTTCTGGTCAGAAGCGATAATTACGAAATCAGCTGCCTGAGCTTCTTCTTTTGTAATTTCGTTAACCTGTCCCATACTACCCTGCTGTTCCATCTTCACATCATAACCTAATGCTTTACCAGCTTTTTCTAAAGCCTTAGCTGCCATTGGTGTATGTGCAAGTCCTGCTGGACATGCTGAAATTCCTACAATTTTCATATTAATTGTCCTCCTTCATAATTTTTAATATATATTCCTTTAGCTCTGCCTTATCAGTTGATGATTTAACCTTATCCTTAAATTCATCTTCCAAAAGACTAGTTGCCAATTTTGAAATCATTAATAAGTGTTCGTTCCCTGCATTTTCCATTGGTACAATAAGTGCAAACAGATACTTAACCTTTGAATCATCTAATGTTTCCCAATCAAGTTCGTTCTTACACTTAACAAAGAAAATAGCAACTTCCTTAGCGTGAGTTGACTTTGCGTGAGGTATTGCGAATTCATCCTGTAAGCCTGTAGAATACTCTTCTTCTCTCTTTAAGAAATCTCCAAGCAAACCGTCCTTATCATCAGTAATGCCATATTCAAAAGCCTTGCTGCTGACAAAGTCTAAAGCTTCTTCTTTGTTCTTAGCATCAATGTCAAAAAAAATATAATTTTCTTTAATCATTATTTCCTCCAAATAAATGTTTTATCTTGCTGTCTTGCACTAAGTATACCCACAACCTGCTTCCGTTTCAATTCATCCAATTTCCAACTTAAAACGGAAAAACATCACCTTCACTACCCCAACTTCCGTTTCAAAACGGAAACCCAATTCACACCACTGTCACACATTTCCGATTCAAAACGGAAAAAAATACATTTGCTCTTTAAAGCCAGATATCATATACTAATACTATAAAAACCAAACTATACTATTATAAAGTAATAGTAGAAATACAAATTTAGATTATTGCAATATTACCTGTATTTCACGGAAGTTTTAGTGTGCAAACAATAGGCAGATTCCCGAAGTTTTGTGAGCATAGCGTAAGGCAAAAAACAACTGTCTGAGCCGTAGGCGAGTTTTGTTTTTTGTCTTACTATGGGCGGCGGAGCAAAACAAGGAGAATCAACGTGTTTGCCACAAAACTTCCGTGGGATACAGGGTGGGTTGCAATTAACAATACTTTCATTAAGAGGAGGCAGAAATGTTTCAGTACAGTCGTTTAGACGTTATGTTTAACAGAATCAGAATAAACGAATATACATCTGTTAATGATTTAGAATCCTTGCTTGGTATAACGGACAGAACTATAAGAAATGACATCCAGGAGATAAACAATGACCTTGAAAAGAACGGGGCAATTATTAAACTAAAGAGAAATCACGGTTATTATATTTCTATTTTGGATGAAAACAAGTACAACAAATTTGTAAAGGAAATGGATACAAAAGAGGATAACGCTTCTCTTCTTGATTCTTCGGAAGACAGAATCAAATCCATTCTTTATTCCTTATTGTCCACTAACGAATATGTTACAATGGATGATTTGGCTGAATCTGTATTTATTTCGAAGAATACTTTAAATAAATACATTAAAACAATTAAAGAGATTATTGGTAAATATGATTTGGAGTATATTACCAAACTTAATGCCGGCATTAAAATAATCGGCTCTGAAGATTCTAAGAGAAAATGTATATTCGACAATGTTTTGTACACTGATTTTGATCACTACATTACAGGATTTACTAAAGAGGAACGAACAATATTTAAAGATATTGATCTTGATTTACTTAAAGATATAACAATAAAGCAATTGGACGAACATTTTGTTAAGACAAGCGATTTTAACCTGAAAAATATAATCATTCATTTAGCTCTTATGACTACAAGAGTTCTTGGAAATAATTACATAAGCATTCAGAATATTAACACTGATGCTTCAATTATGGGACTTGTTAACGGTCTTTGCCGTGAATTAGAAGAGCATTACGATATTGCTATTTCCAAAGGTGAAAAGAACTATATTTATCTTCAGATTGTGGCCAATACACACCTTGAAATAACTGATATTGACGATGACCATTTGCGTACTTCCATATTAAAGGTCCTTGATGTTATTTATCAGGATTACAACTTTGATTTAAGAAATGACGAAATATTAATCGCTGACCTTTTTAGACATTTAAAGTCTATTTTTACAAGTAAGCTTTATGACTTAAACAGTACCAACCCTCTTTTGGAAACAATAAAGACTAACTATCCTTTGGAATACGAAATTACATTAACTGCAATTTCCAAGGTTTTCGTATGTGAACCTTACGTTCTAAAAGAAGAAGATGTTGGATACGTGTCAATTTATATAGGTGCCGCCATTGAAAGATGCTATTATAAGTCACCTAAAAAGAAAAATGTTATTCTTGTATGCGGAAGCGGTCACGCCACAACGCGTATGTTAGAAGCCCGTTTAAATGTTGTTTTTCCGGACAAGATTAACATTGTTAAATGCGTTTCATATAATGAATATTCAAACTACACCAAAGAAAACGTTAAAGACATCGATTTTGTTATTACAACTGTTGTTCTAAAAAGCAATCTGTTGCCTTCAATTATGGTAGACTTTGCACTGAACAATAAAGATGTGGAATCAATTAACAGATATCTTTCAAAACTTCTTAGAAAACGACTTCAAATGTTTGATCAGTTCTTTGATAAGGATTTGTTCTTTAGATTTAACGAACAGCTGGACAAAGAAACAGTTATCAAGATGATGTGTAACAAACTTCAGGAGAAAAATTTTGTAAACGAAGACTTCCTTCAGTCTGTTCTTAAAAGAGAAACAATTGGAAAAACAAATATGAATGATGTATTTGCCCTTCCGCATCCTATGGAAATGTGTGCCAATGACACAAAAGTTGCCGTGGCATTGCTTAAAAATCCTGTAAAATGGAACGACAGCAACAAAATACAGATAGTATTCATGCTTGTTCTAAAACACGGAGAACAGAAAGATTTTGAACATTTGTATGATATATTCATAGAAATAATCAACACACCAAAACTACAGCAGAATATTTTGAAGGCTAAGACATATGAAGAGTTCTTGGATGTGCTGTATGATGGAATAAAGTAAAAAAGTCAAAGTTCATATATTAATAATGGCAAGCACTAAGTATAATGCTTGCCATTTTAACTATATTAAACTTCTTATATACGTCGCTAATTTCAAAGCCCTTTGTTTTTATTTCTTCTAAATATAACTGTATAATCATTAGTAACAGCTCCAAATACTGTATGCGGTGCAAATACCACTATTAACAGTGATGTAATTGCAGCAAAAATTGGCTTTTTGTATATCACTGACAGCATCATTGTAATATACACAATTACTAACATTACAAAAGATAGCAAAACAGAATTTACAAGAGTGACTTTTACATTATAATTGTTTTTTAATATTGATGATGACACTATATAATACATATTATATATAACAAATACTGGAAATGACATTCCTGCACTATAAACAATGGCTTTTGAATGTAATAACATTTTCTTTGTATAGCCTGCCCATATTCCCCAAATCCATACAAAAAAGCTGCCACATAATGCGACAGCCTACTATACTTTTAATCTATTTTATTTTTCATCATATGTTTCAAGGAAATGATGTTTCACACCATCTTTCTTGTAAGCAACTACTGTATTTAAGTTTACATTTTCTATGCTCTTAAATATGTTACCTTCCACATATGGGTTAACCTTTTTAAGTTCCCTTATAAGGTCTTTTATTTCCATTCTCTTTGAACGGTTTTCGTTATTGTTGCAAGTTGTGCATGTGTCTGTGAACTTGCAGGCGCACTGGATGAAGTGAAGGTCGTTGTAATCTCTCCAAGCCTTTATGTCGTCCTCTCTTACAAGATATAAAGGTCTTATAAGCTCCATTCCTTCAAAGTTTGTGCTGTGAAGTTTAGGCATCATTGTCTGAACCTGTGCTCCGTAAAGCATTCCCATTAATATAGTTTCAATTACATCATCATAGTGATGTCCTAAGGCTATTTTGTTACAACCCATTTCTTTGGCAAAACTATATAAATGACCTCTTCTCATTCTTGCACAAAGGTAGCAAGGTGACTTTTCAACATTAAATACTGATTCAAAAATATCTGATTCATATATTGTAATTGGAATATTTAATCTTCTTGCATTTTCTTCTATAACCTGTCTGTTGGCAGGGCTGTATCCCGGGTCCATTACAAGGAATTTAACCTGAAAATCAAACTTGTTGTGAAGCTTTAATTCCTGAAAAAGTTTTGCCATAAGCATTGAGTCTTTTCCACCTGAAATGCATACTGCAATACAGTCTCCTTCTTTTACAAGTTCATATTCATTAATTGCCTTAGTAAATTTGCTCCAGATTTTCTTCTTAAACTTCTTTCTTATACTCTGCTCAACATTCTTGGCAAAATCATCTGCTTCCCTATTTTTCATATCTTCAAGAAGCCAACCGATATAGCCCCCTTCAAGGCTGACTACATCTAAGCCTTTTGCTTTTAAGTCATCTGCTATGTCTATGCTGTTTTTTCCTCTAGCACAGACTATAACAAGTTTCTTTGAATAATCAATCTTATCATTGTTTTCAATTTCGTCAACTGAAACCTGAATTGCTCCAGGCATTACCCCATGGGCAATTTCTGCATCACTTCTAATATCTATAAGTTCATATGTTTCTTTATCTAATTTATTTAATTCTTTAACTGAAATGCTCATTTTTTCTTACACTCCGTTTTTTTTAAATTCCCTAACTGTTTAATATATAACCTTTTTCTATTTCTGCTTAGCTGCCAAATCTTTAACAACTTCTCCGCCAATTATAAGTCCAACTATTGATGGTACAAAAGCTACACTTCCCGGAATATCTCTTCTTTCCGTACATTTGTGGGTCGCTCCCGGTGGGCATATGCAGTGATTTTTACAGCTACCTGACATATCTTCAATTGGTCTTGTTGGCTGTTCCTCAGAATATACTACTTTTAATTTTTTAATGCCTCTCTTCTTTAATTCACGTCTCATTACTTTTGCAAGAGGACAAACTTTAGTCTTGTAAATATCCGCAACCTTAAACTGGCTTCCATCAAGCTTGTTACCTGCGCCCATGCTGCTTATAATTGGAATGTTCTTTTCCTGAGCTTTCATTACAAGTGCTATCTTGGCAGTTACAGTGTCTACTGCGTCTACAATGTAATCATATTCATCCCATGGGAAATCATCAGCGTTTTCAGGTAAGAAAAAGCACTCGTGGATTCTAACATCCGCATTAGGATTAATGTCTAAAATTCTATCTTTCATAACCTGTGTTTTATATTTTCCAACAGTACTCCTTGTTGCAATAATCTGTCTGTTTAAATTAGTAAGACAAACCTTATCATCATCTATTAAATCAAAGGCTTCAACGCCACTTCTTACAAGTGCTTCACAAACATATCCGCCTACGCCGCCTATACCGAAAATGGCTACTCTTGACTTTGATAACTTTTCCATCGCTTCCTTTCCTAAAAGAAGCTCTGTTCTTGAAAACTGATTTAGCATATTCTTATATTTCTCCTTAACACTTAAATGGCGGATGCACTGCATCCGCCTTGTTTTCCTAGTAATTCAATGGGTTTAATTATATAGTATTTAATTTGCTTTGTCAATTGCTCCAAAAGAAAAGACTACACCATTTCTGAGATATATTTTACGCTACCTGTACTCTTCTTTGAGAGCTTAGTTTTAAGCTTAAATGTATCTCCAACTTTCATTACAGTAGGTTTTTGCATAAAATCTGCCATCGCAGATATAACTATCTCTTTGAGAACTAGAATTATCGTTTTGATATCCTGAAAAGCCCATAGATAGGGAATTTGAGTCTGGTAGTGTTGCATATCTGTTGTATGCGTAGCACTGCCCACACATTCCTAGAACTACTCATCACTCTATCAAAGAAAGGACTATCATTATGAAAAAACACTTTGCTTACTCCAACCAATACAAGAACGGAATTGACATTGCTTTTGATGAAACAGTAAGAAATCTACATACTACACCTAATTCTCAAAGGCTTATTGATACATTTCTGATAAATCACAAAATACTTCAAAATGCAATTAATCATCATTTGTCCAATATAATATTGATACTCCTATTTTCTTGCCCACATAATCAAGAAATTTATTTATCAATTCATCATTTTTATATTTTCCTAGTTTTTTAAAATATTACCCAGATATTCGTTTCATAATATCTTGTATAGTTTGGGCAGTATTATTAGTTTTTCCTTTCATTTTTTCCAAATAGCACATACAAAGATATAATATGATCCGTCTTATGATATTGTAAATTAGTAATATCCTTTACTCCGAATTCAATAATCTAGGATAATAGATAATTATATCTATCCCAATTGACTAATAAAATCCCTTGCGATACTCTCTATTCGTTCAACTTCATATTTCGGCAATATTCCTGTGTGTGCAATTACATTGCGACACATCGTTAAATCATCCATTCTTGAAACAATCCACGCTTGGTTAGGAATAATATCAGCAAATTCCTCCCAATTACTTGTAATTATCTGTGCCAAATTATCCAACATTGTGTAATGAATAGGTGAATCTCCTCTTGATGAGTGGTATTTATTCTTTTCCTCCGATGCCTTTAACTTCTGAGCCGCATTTTTTATGTTTTTTGAAACACATGATTCCCACCAATCTAAACCATATCTTTCTGAGAGACGATCAACAACAAAATTTCTTAGGGTATTTTCTATACAATATATCATTGCATAAACCGAAGACATCTCTAGTGCTTGTTGCCATATTATTGGGCTAAAATCACTCTCTATAACTCTAGTTACTGGTGTTTGTTGTATCCCTTCTTTCACTGGAATCCCTGTTTTTTGCATAGCAAATAGAGTATCTTCCAATAACATAGCATTAAATGTAAATTCCTTTAACTTTTCCATTGTTTCCATTTATCACACCACCTAAGAAAGTAAATTCTCTTTTATACTCTTGAATATTGCATTATATACTGATATATCTGTTGTCGCTGGTAAGTGTATTTGTATATTGTAATGAAAATCTGGTGTAATAATATTATTAACATTATTTGTCGATTCATCATCTATAGCTTCTGTTTTTTCTTCAAAATTGTGTGCTATTTCTTGAACTGTCTCTGTCGGTTCAGAAAAATCTGCCAATCCGCATAATGCTCTAAATGTAGATGCAATGCTCGTAACATCTTTAGCTTCCTTTCCTGTCACTCTACTAATTGCACCTTTTATATCTCCTTCACTCGCCTCATTAATTTTTGTATTAATTACAAATAATTCACTATAAAGTTCTCGTATTCTTGATGCTAACGATCTTCCCATCGTACCCGAATCTCTCAAATCATCATAATACGCTGTTGGTGTTCCATCTTCCATCAAATATCCTAGTTTTTTTAATAGTGATGGATATGCTGCATCATTTGAACTAGTAAATCCTAGTTGTTTTACAAATGCTATTGTAAATTTTGGAGGTTTTGCTGCTGTTCTTATTTTTTCGAAAATTTGTGGTAAATTCTTATTACTTCTTAAATATGGATACTCTGCCATGTTTTCCTACCTTTCTATATGTTTCAACTAATGTATTGTTGTACTAAATCAGTTTTTTCTCTTCTTGAGATAAATCTCCTTTTCCTTAAATTGCTTCCTTCTGCTCTGCTATTTCCGCTATCTCTAAATATTTCCTAATTGAATTCGATATATGCCAAAACATTACAGGCGGAATTGCATTCCCTATTTGTCTATAAGCATCTGTCTCACTTCCTGCAAATATAAATTTATCTGGAAATGATTGGATTCTAGCTGCCTCTAATGGTGTAAATCTTCGATATAATTCCTTTTCAGGATTTACCAAAAGTACCGGATCTCTTGAATTTAAACTCACCTTTGCAAGATGACTTGTAACAGTCAAACAAGGCTTATCTAAATCTTGATACAATCCTCTCTTCATATTATTCTTTGCATTTTTCATTCCCTGAACTGCTCTCTCTGAAAAATAATACTTTTCCTGTTCAATTGCTAGCTTGGGAACTGCAACAGACAATGGCACCCAATTATTTTTATTTGTTTCTTTAGGAAATTCATATTCCATTATGTCATTCAAATCATTTCTAATTCCAACAATAATTACTCTTTCCCTTTTTTGCGGAACACCATAATCTGCCGCATTAAATAATTTGGTATAAGTTGTATAACCAACTTCCTCAAACGCTTTTATTATTCTATTAAATATTTGTCCCTTATGTAAAGTCATCATCCCCTTTACATTTTCAGCTATAAAGACTTTAGGCTGCTTATCTCTTACTACACGCACCATTTGTTTATACAAATTTGCCCTATCATCAAATGGATCTTTTGTAGGATTTACCGTGCTAAAAGACTGACAAGGAAAACCTCCAACTATAATATCACAATTAGGTATTTCATTAGATTTAGTCTCACATATGTCTTTACACACGACATTTTCACAGTTAAAATTCTTCATATGTGAATTTAATGCTTTTTGATCAATGTCCGTTGCATATACTAATTCAAATGGGAGTCTTTCATATTTTTTCTTATTAAAAGTAAAATCGCCAATTATCCCCTGGTCTGCTCCTCCACAACCTGAAAATAAAGAAACAACTTTAAACATCTTTCTTTACCTCCTCTATTACTATATTATCTACGGCATCTTTTCCAAAATCAATTCTATATGTTAAAGGCACAACATCAATTTTATTATCTATCTGTTTTTGATGTATATTATTTATAACATACATTATTATACGTCCTCTTACAAAATAGACCCTGTAAATACAATAAAATTCACCATGCTGCTGAGCTGCAATCCATTCATTTCTTGTAATATTAAGAGTATCCATCCAATATACATCACTCAAATTTGGCTCAGTAACTCTTTTAGTTGATTTCACCTCAATATATTTAGCAAAATCAGATTTATCTCCCTTTTCCGCCACCACAGACTGAATATCATATCCCAAACCTTTTGTCTTTCCCAATGACAAAACCCTATTTACAAGACGCGGATTAAATGTATACACTCTATTCTTCTCATATTCAAATACATATGCCTCACCCTCATCTCCAATTTCAACGGTTGTCTGACCTTTCGCTTCTTTTTTCTTTGGTAACTCATCTGATACCCCTAATGCACTGGCAGTTGTATCAAATTTACTTGCTTTGTCACTTAATTTTCCAAAATATATTGTCCATTCTCTTTCGAAGTACTTACGCCCTTCTGGCGTTGATAAATCATACGCATATACATCGAATTCAGGCTTCTTATTCCAATCAGATGAAAAAATCTGAATTGTATCATGTTCATTTTCATTTAACCACACTTCACCTACACTATTTGTATAAATTAGATTTGCCAATTCCAAATAGTTTATTTGTTCATTAATATGTTGATAGTTATATGATGAGGCTTTGCCTTCTGTCTCTATCTTTCTAACAATTCCTTGTTTTCTATCGTTTTCAATTGCCTCTATCACTTCTTCTGGTACAGCAACTCCACGAAGTACATCTAATGAATTTAAAACATAATATCCAATTTCTTTTTTAGTTAATACCATATGCTTCGATGACGCCAACTGCAATACTCTTAAAACAAAAGAATTTGGTCTAATACAAATTCGATTATCTAACAATGGCTGAAATGTTTGCGGTTTTTGCATACCATTTGGAAATTGCATTTTATAGCATAAATCTTTAAAAAATGCTGGCTGATCATTATCTTTCAAAAACTTTTTTGTTCTGTCAGACGCATACACATATCCATCATCTTCTAAATAATACATTCCAAAAAGTTTCCCCGCAATTTCCGTTCTATGATTATCCAATGTTTTCTTAATTCTTTTGTCTGCCGATAAATATGGCGAGAGCAATTCATTGAATTTATGAGCAAAGATTTCTTCCTCACATGGCGTTATATCATCTATTACTTTCGCATAAGCAGGCAATAAATCGTCTATCTCTCTTTGTGACTTTCCCCTGATAATTATGCATCTATATTGATTTAATCTATTATACATGTAATCACTCCTCTCGTATTACATTGATAACCTGTTTTGCAATAGCTTTTGCCATCAATGGTGGAACAGCATTCCCTACTTGCTTTAATTGACTTGTTTTTATACCAATAAATTCAAATTTGTCTGGAAAAGACTGAATTCTCGCCGATTCTCTTACAGTTGGAACTCTATTTTCCTTATAATGAAAATGATGATTATGTCCTGTATCAATTGTGAAACAAGGCTTCGCACTATTCATTCTTGTCCATGCTATATGAACCTTTCTCGTATTCTGCAACTCTATTGGTAAATCTTTGTAATTTCCCCCATCTGGAACCATAGCAATTATTTTTTTCGTCTGCTCTTTGTGTATAGTTATCGAGTGATTTTTTATGCTATCGCTATTTTTCCTCATTAAATTCTGATATTCTGATTGTGCTGGAATTTTATATGCTATATTTTCACCTAATGATACATCATCTGGTACAAAATCTAGATCAGAAATAGCTTCTTTACATGTAATATATGGTTTCTTTCCGTCTCCATATTCTGCCTTAGGAAATTCAAACTTTACATTTGGTGGTATTTTTTTCTCATTTACTCCTACAAAAAACACTCTCTTTCTTTGTTGCGGAACTCCATAATCATCTGATGATAATTGCTGTACTTTAACTCTATATCCTAATGAAGAAAAATCATATAAAACCTGTTCTTTCACTTTTCCTCCGAATAGCCTTATTAACCCTGGTACATTCTCCATAACAAACACTTTAGGTCTAATTTCATCCACTAATCCCACAAAAGATTTATATAATTTATTTCTCGGATCATCTATCATACGTTTTCCAGAAACAGAAAAGCCCTGACATGGTGGTCCCCCAATAATTACATCTATATCGTCTGCACTCATATTAAGTTTTGACAATATATCATCTGATGAAATACTTGTAATATCCTCATTTATTACACACGCATTTGGGAAATTATGCTTATATGTAACTATTGCATCTTTCCACATATCAATTCCCAATGCCATATCAAATCCAGCTTGTTGAAAACCATATGAAAATCCACCACAACCACAAAATAAATCTATTGCAACTAATTTATTATTTTTCATTTTATTTATTTCCTTTTTTTCTATTGTCTATTGGTTTTTTAGCATTATCTGGAATTGCCCAATTTTCACCAAGTTTAAATACACCATCTATTCTATTTTGTGAACAAAGAATTTGAACTCTTCTTTGTGAAATATTCCATTTTTCTGCTGCTTGGCTCGCTGTCATGTATCCCATTATACTTACCTCTTTTCCCATTAATTATATTCGATGGGACGAACAATATCAACTATTCATTTTTCATTTTCTCTAACTGTTTTTATTATATCACGTAGCGTTATCGAACGCAAGTTCTGTTTTTGTCAAAAGGCTTACATTTGATTTTAATTTTACCAAATGTAAGCCTTTCTCTACCTTTCTCCATACACCTCCCACAATCTCTTCCGCTCCGATTCTCAATATCTCCTGCAAATCTCTTGCCATTGCCTCAACATTAGCGTCCATCTGTTCAACAGTACCAGTACGATTACCTGCTGTAATCTCCCATTGAACACTCTCTTTAGTGTAATATTCCTTAGTCTCCACATTCATATATCCATACACCAGATATGAATAGCCATCACTTTTCTCTTGAAACACCGGTGCCACTTCTCCTTTAGATGTTTTCCATCTCATCAGCCTTGGAAACCAGCATAAGCCTTCTTTTATCAGTTCTTTGAATGTCTCAAGCAGCTTGCCCTGCTCAGTTAAGTTAAATGTTTCCTTGGCAAAAGGATTTTTTGTAGGACTTCCACCCTTGCTAGGTTCATATCCTGCTTTCTGCTTAAACAGATGTGACATAGTATTATCTTCCCTGTAAGCCTTGATTGATTCATCAACACCAATAGGATTGTTATCCTTATCAAATGTAAACTTATCAATTCCACCTGCCTTATAGATAAGATAATCAGGATCCAATACTCCTGACTTTGCAAGCTGTTCCTTTAATGATACTGCTTTGATGTATTAACTGCTGCTGTCTTAAGATTTCCGATTTCTGTTTCATAATCCTTAATCTTGTTCTGGAGTTCTTCATTGTCTCCATTTTCCTTCTTTAAT
>UMCH01003551.1_pt1 | contig 28249 bp, 27 predicted proteins | sample 1964201 | NCBI WGS metagenome assembly UMCH01 (sample SAMEA4835965, study PRJEB28245) | human gut metagenome | biome: gut microbiome; material: fecal sample | place: Denmark | collected 2008 | reverse complement strand
TATTCTTTTCAATTAAATGTAATAATAAATCTAAAGGTCCTTCAAAAACCTGTAACTTAACTTCTAATTCCATAATTTTCTCTCTTCTTTTAGTACAATTTATGATTTTACAAAAAAAACCTGTTTTTTTCAATAGTTTTTAAGAATACTGTAATTGTAGTAATCGCAAGGCAAAAGATTTTATTGTATGAAAATAGTCCGCTTTTTCCACATTTGTAACACTTACTATGTTGCTTTTTCCAATTGATTTGTCATTAAGATAATATTCAATATAGCCTACTTTTTGATTTTTCTTAACAGGAGCCTTCACTTTTTTATTTACAAATACCTTTTTTGTTACTTTTGAAAGATCCCTTCCTTTTGTATCTACGTAAGAAAACCTGTTAGTTGAAATGTCAACTTTGTCTTTCTTTCCATTGGTTACTTTTATTTTCGTTTTGTATCCGTCATTGTCAGTGTAAACCTTACAATTGGAAAATCCGTAGTTAATCAGTTTTTCTGATTCCTTAAATCTTATTTTATAATCAGGTGCAGCCATAACCACGGCAATTAACTGAACGCCATCCTTTTCTGCCACCGTTGACACACAATATTTTGCTTTTGAGGTGCTTCCTGTTTTAAGACCTTTTACATACTGATTGGTTTTTAAAAGCTTATTGGTATTAGACAGTACAAATTCTTTCTCTCCCGCCTTTGTCTTATGGGTTATTAACTCCATCCATATTGTCGAATACTTAAATATTTCAGGATATTTTTCAACTAACTCTCTGGACATTAAAGCCACATCCTTTGCAGTTGTATAATGGTCATCAGAATCCGTAAGCCCGCAGCAGTCAATAAAATGAGTGTTGTTCATTCCAAGACTTTTTGCCCTTTCATTCATTTTCTTAACAAATGCTTCTTCCGAACCTGCAATCATTTCTGCCATTACAACAGAAGCATCATTTCCGGAAGCAATAATAATACACTTTATAAGTGTTTCCACAGTCTGGGTTTCTCCCTCTTCCAGAAAAACCTGAGAGCCTCCCATACTTTTGGCATAAGCACTTGTTGTTGCCACATCCGTAAGCTTTATTTTTCCACTATGTATTGCATCAAAAATAAGTACCAAAGTCATTATTTTGGTTATGCTTGCAGGACTAAGTTTTTCATTCTGATTGTTTTCATACAAAACCATTCCTGTACTGCTTTCCATTAATACGCATGATTTTGAATCAATATTAAGTCCATGACTTTCTTCGCCAAAAACAGGAACCTGCGATATTATTACAATTACCATTACTATTGCTATCATTTTTTTCATAACAAAAAAACTCCACTACATTTATTATATTGTAATGGAGAAAAAACATATATATTCATATTTTTTAAGTTTAAAATTCTTTTATTTAGAAGTTGTTTCTGCTCCCTTATTCTTCTTTGACTTTTTAGATTTCTTTGACTTTTTAGTTGCTTTCGCCTTTTTTGTTTCAGGTGGCGTATAATTAGGTGGTTTAATTTCATCTTCACTATAAGTAAACTCATCTGTTTGAGTTAAAATTACTCCATCTGCGTCCTGCTGGCATACAACTACTTTGTCGCCATATTTAATGTTACAGTCTCTTACCATTAACGTATTGTTATCAATAAAGTCTGTTTCCATTTCTTCATCGTTAATGTAAACCTTACTGTAAGTATTAAAATTTTCACCATAGAAAAATCCGTCTATAACATCATCTTCATATACCTGCTGTATGTTTGTTAACCTTGCCGGATGTATTCCTAGTTGCAAATCTGTTGCAACATAAGGATTTTCCTCACCACTGGCATAATTATCACCATAAAGCATGTCATATGCCAAATTTTTAAGGTTCTCCTTATAATCACTGTCCTTTCTATGGAACTGTGTATAGTTATTAATAACTCCGGCTTTCATCTTAAGCGGCTTTAAAATTCTTGACTCTAACTGATAAGCCTTAACCTTTTTGTTTTTGTAATAATCATTGTCAAAATTACTCCAAATAACATACTGAGTCTGATATACGTTCTTATTCTTTAGATTTTCGGCAGTTATACCAAGAGACGGTAAATGATCACCGTACATAACAAGTATGGTTTCCTCTTTACGTTTCTTTAAAGCCTTAACAAGACTTCCTATAAACTTATCCATTTCCCTGGTCTGGTCGGCATAATATTCATATTCCCTTGTTAAACTTTCGTCATCTAAACCTGTAACTTTGATTTTTGATTCGTAGCTGTCGTCAACACTATATGCCCCATGTCCCTGAACTGAAATTGCATAAATAAAATCCTGCTCAGTTGTAAGATCAAGTGTATCCAAAATTTCATCTTTTAAGAACTTATCTTTCGCCCATCCTGTTGGAGTAAATTCTGTAATATTCATAGTTTCTATAGATGAAAATGTATCATAACCAAGGTTAGAAAATACCTTATTTCTTCCATAAAATGTTGCTGTATTATTATGAATTGCGTGACATTTGTAACCGTATTCTTTTAAGTTATAGCAAATGCTTTCACTTGTATGATTTGTTAAAACAGTCTTAAATGGAAGTTCTCCTGAGCCAAAATCGTCAAGGTTCATTCCTGTCATTATTTCAAATTCAGTATTTACAGTTCCTGCTCCAACTACCGGAACAGTTAAATATCCACTTGGACACTCATTGTATAATTTTTCGAAATTAGGTACAGGATTATCTGAAAGCTTAATATTTGTCATATTATTAAGGTCAAAGAATGACTCTAACTGAAGAAAAATAATATTAGGTGTCTTCTCTGTTGCCTCCGTTGCCTGACTTTCTTCTTCATCAACAATCTTTTTAATTGAGCTTGCTGAATAATTTTTAGGCTTCTGTATTCCCGTATTTAAAACGCTGTTAGTAAAACAGTATGCAAAGCCATATTTAAAATAACTATCTCTTAAGTTTCCAAATTTCTTATTAATAAGACCTGAAGCAATTCCCAAATTAATTGCACCCATTCCAATAACCCATATTAAAACAATTGCAACTATGTTTCGTCCATACTTAATCTTATGGTCTACTTTTGGTGCCCTGAAAAACAGTAACACAAGAACTGCCAAAGCTGCTATTACTCCAATTATAACAAGAATAATCTGCCAAATAGAAAAATACTTGTCCATAATTGAAAAAGCACTGTCAATCAATCTGAAATCTGATGCAGTAAGTGGTGTTACCCTTGTTGCCACAAGCACACCGTTGGTAACTCCAAGTATTATCCACATTACTGAAATTACACTAATCCAAAAAATACGTTTTCTCAACAAAAGTGTAAAAGATAACGTCATCATAACTATAAATGCATTACATATGAACACATATGGAGAACCTATAAGAAAATAAACTCCATACATCTTTGAGTGATCAAAAGCTGCAATACCTGCAATCATTTCAACTATAAAGGTTAACACTAAGGCAACTACAATATACATATAAATTGTATGTTTATTATATGCTGTATGAAAAGAATCTTTTGTTTTTTTTACTTTTTTACTTAGCGTAGACCTTATTTTTTTATTATCTGTCATTTTTACTTTCCTCTATTAATAGTTTTATTGCCAAAACCGCTGCTCTGACAGCAATGTCAGTATCTAGACAGTCCGGTTCCTCATACCCTAATGCTTTTCTTTCCTGATTCCAAATAACATTGAAAACAGAACCACATCTTACCCCCAAAGAATCTGCAACAGTAAACAAAGCTGCTGATTCCATTTCACTTGCAAGTACACCTAACCTTTTCCAGGCTTCCCATTTGTTAAGTAATTCATAAGAAACTGGCATTCTGTTAGGATTATGCTGTCCATAAAAAGAGTCCTTACACTGAACAACTCCACAATGATATGGTTTATTTAACTCTTTGCACGCCTGAACCAACGCTGTAGCAACCTGAAAATCAGGTACTGCGGGATATTCTATTGGAGCATACTCCCTACTTGTACCCTCCATTCTTATTGCGCCTGTTGCTATAACCATATCACCTGACTTAACTTTAGTATTAATTCCTCCACAAGTTCCTATTCTTACAAAAGTATGTGCGCCACAGGCCACTAATTCTTCCATTGCAATTGCTGCCGACGGGCCTCCTATTCCTGTAGATGTTACCGAAACTTTTTCTCCTAAAATAGTCCCAGTATATGTTGTATATTCTCTATTTGATGTAACAAATTTAGGTTCATCAAAATATTTAGCAATCTCTTTACATCTTCCCGGGTCTCCCGGCAAAATAACATATTTTCCTATATCTTCACTTGAAAGTTTTATATGATATTGTTTTTCCATATTTCCTCCAATCTGCTTGTTCCCATAGAAATCTTGCACCCAAAATTGTCTGCAATTGTCTGACCTATGTCTGCAAAAGTATTCAACACGTGAAGATTCACTCCACTTTTTGCTTTTTTTCCATACATAAGAACCGGAATGTATTCTCTTGTGTGATCTGTTCCCTTAAAAGTCGGATCACATCCATGGTCTGCATTTATTATAAGCAAGTCATCATCTCTAAGATTACTGATAATTTCAGGTAATCGGTTATCAAAATCCACAAGTCCTCTGCTGTACCCGTCCACATCTCTTCTGTGGCCCCATTTAGAGTCAAATTCTACAAGATTTGTAAAAATAAGTCCCTTGTCCATTTCATTCATAAGCATTAAAGTCTTATCAACTCCGTCCATATTGTTTTCAATGTGAACTGCCTTATTTATTCCTTTTCCGCAGAAAATATCATTTATTTTTCCAACAGCCCATACATTAATATTATTCTTGTTTAAAACATCTAAAAGGTTACCATCTTCCGGTTCAACTGAAAAATCCTTTCTATTAGATGTTCTTGTATAAACTCCATTTTTGTCCACAAAAGGTCTTGCAATTACTCTCGCAACCTGATTTTTCCCAACAAGAATCTTTCGTGCAACCATACATATTCTGTACAATTCTTCAGGTGAGTACACATCTTCGTTACAGGCAATTTGAAATACGCTGTCCGCTGAAGTATAAACAATAGGTTTCTTAGTCTTTTCATGTTCAACTCCATACTGTTTTATAACTTCTGTTCCTGAAGCCACTCCATTGCACAACACTCCCGGTATTCCTGACTCTTCAATAAATCTGTCTATTATCTCTTTAGGAAAACCATTAGGATAAGTTGGAAACTTCTGTTTAGTCCAAATACCTGTCATTTCAAAATGACCAACTGTTGTATCCTTTCCGGCAGATACTTCCTTAGCCTTTCCATATATACCTACAGGCTCAAATTTCTTGGCAGAACCGGATATTATGTCATGGTCTGTAGCATCTGATTTCTTAATAGATTCTGCTATTCCATCAATGTTTCCAAGTCCTAATTTTCCCATATTAGGTAGATTATAATCTTTAATTGTTTCGAAAATGTGTCCTAATGTGTCCGCTCCCATATCTCCAAACAAATCTGCATCAGGCAATTCCCCAATGCCAACACTGTCAAGTATAATCCAAATCACTCTTTTAAACATACCACTTCCCCTTTCTACTTTTATTTTTCATTATTGTATAATTACAGATTAATAGAATCTTACTGAACTATAATCTCATAAAATATTTCTGTTAAAATTCATTATACTATATTTTTTCATTTTCTACTATGTTTTATCATATTTATACCACATTTTCTGACCTTTTTCTTCTGCATTTATGTCCTTTTTATTGAAAAATAAGGCATTTATGTTATACTGTCCTATAGAAATTTATTGAACAAATATATATTTCTAATAGGAAAAAGGAGACCGACTATGAGTAGCACATTTTTTAGAAAATTACCAACACCTTTGGAAATTAAAACTATGTACCCTGTTCCAGAGGCAGTTGAAAAACAGAAACAACTCAATGACGAAGAAATCAGAAAGATTTTTACAGGTGAAAGTGATAAATTTGCTGTAATAATCGGACCGTGTTCAGCAGATAATCAGGAAGCTGTTGAAGATTATGTTGGAAGACTTGCAAGAGTTCAGGAAGAAGTTAAAGATAAGCTTTTTATTATTCCTCGTGTTTACACTAACAAGCCTCGTACAACAGGTAAGGGTTACAAAGGTATGCTTCATCAGCCTGATCCTGAAAAGAAACCTGACTTACTTCAGGGTTTAATTACTATAAGACAGATGTTCTTAAAGATTATGGAAGATACAGGATTTCCTCTTGCAGATGAAATGCTTTATCCTGAGAATGCAAGATATTTTTCAGATTGTCTTTCATATGTGGCAGTTGGTGCAAGATCAGTTGAAGATCAGCAGCACAGACTTACAGCCAGTGGCATGGATATTCCTGTAGGCATGAAGAATCCTACAAGCGGAGACTTGTCAATCATGCTTAACTCTATTGAAGCAGCACAGTCATCTCATTCATTCCTTTACAGAGGATGGGATGTTCAGACAACAGGTAACGATTTAGCACATGCAATTTTACGTGGTGCCGTTAATCAGTACGGACAGTGCATTCCTAACTACCATTACGAAGATATGGTTAACTTATACGAAATGTACAAAGATAAGGGATTTGCTAATCCTGCTTTAGTTATTGACTGTAACCATTCAAATTCAAACAAAAAATATATGGAGCAGATTCGTATTGCTAAGGAAATCATGCATAACCGTAAACATTCAAATGACTTAAAGGGCTTTGTAAAAGGCTTAATGATTGAAAGCTATATCGAAGGTGGCAACCAAAAAGTTGATGAACATATTTATGGTAAATCAATTACTGATCCATGCTTAGGATGGGATGACACTGAAAAATTATTACACATCATTGCTGAAGAAGCTTAAAGATGGTGTGAAATGTGTAATCAAATTACACTTATATAAATCTACATACTACACTAAAAAAGGAACAGTCTACGCTGTTCCTTTCTCACTACTTATAATATTCAATATTCTTTTCAATCATACCACATTACTTTAACTTTTCTTTTAAAGTAAATCTTATGCCTTCGGATGTGCCTTGGCATATACTTCTCGTACTCTTTTATTTCCGGATGTCATATAAATCTGTGTTGTTGATATATCAGAATGTCCAAGCATTTCTTGTACAGACTTTAAATCTGCCCCATTTTCAACTAAATGGGAAGCAAACGAATGTCTTAATGTATGTGGTGTCAATTCTGTCTCTATGCCCGCTTTTTTGCCATACATCTTGATTAATTTCCAAAAGCCCTGGCGACTCATTGCTCCACCCTGACAATTAGGGAACATTATAACGCTGTCTTCGTTATCTCCCAACAAATACTCTCTTCCATCTGTTATATACCTTACTAAAGCCTTCTTTGCATCCGAACCAAAAGGAACAATTCTCTCCTTCTTTCTATCGTGGCAAACCACATATTCCTGTGCCAGATTTACATCATCCATTTTCAGAGTTATTAATTCAGTAACTCTCATTCCTGTTGCATATAAAAGTTCCAACATAGCCTTATCTCTTAATTCCTTAGGCGAATTTTTAGATGGCTGTTCTAACAATGCATCTACCTGACTTACAGTTAAAATTTCAGGTACCTTCTTAATAATTTTAGGTGCCTTTAAACCCACTGAAGGATTGCTCTTCATAATTTCTTCATCATATAAATAAGCAAAAAATGCCTTAATTGATGCGACATTACGTGATATAGTTGTTGTCGCTCTTCCAATGTCACTTAAATGTTTTATGTATCCTTCTAAATCATGCTTAGTAATATTTTTAATTTCTTCTATACTGCCAATATTTAAATATTCAAAAAATTTTGTAAGATCTCTTTTGTATGAAATTTCAGTATTGCTTGAAGTATCCTTTTTAGTATGCAATTGTAAAATGAATTCTTCAATTATATTCTGCATCTTTTCTCACTATCCTCTGCTTTTAGCGTGATATACCTATTATATAAGGCTTTAAAGGGAAAATCAAACACATTTTTCTCTTAAAAAACTTGTTATTTTTAAGTAATACAATATATGTATTATTTTTTGCTTTTTCAATACCATATGTAGTTATTTTTCATAATAAAAAAATCAAAATATTTTCTAAAAAGCCTCCTATTATCACTGTAACAAAAACATACAGCACCTTTTTTCTAAGCTGCATTTCATTAAAGAGTGTTAAAATTATGGCTATTTTTGTTATTAGAATTATTATTCCACATATACAAATATAATTTTGGGTATAAACTATTATTGTAATTAAACCTGAAAAATATAACCCCTGAGCAAATAGGAGAAATGACGCCACTACATTCTTCTCTTTTATAATCATAAGTATTGAATAGAAAATTATATACTTTATCAAATATAAGATTACAAATATGAAATTTTCAATAAAATCATTTATTTTTATGTTATAAATATCTTCAAAAGAAAAATCTACACTTATTACATTAAAAACAATTGTTCCAACAATTATTCCGAGTAGAAAAGTGTAAATTTTTAAATTCTTCTTAAATATATTCAATGTAAGTCACACACATTTTTTATAAATTCTATGTTTTATTTTATTATTTATTACAGTATTTATAATAATATGCCAAAATAGCAGCCATTGTCTTTACATCCTGAATTTCATTTGACATAACTTTTTCAATTAATTCTTCAATAGTGTATGCAACCAATTCAATATCTTCGTCCTCGTCAAAATTCTGATGCGATTTCTGCAAATCAAATGCCACATAAATATCTATTATTTCTCCTGAATAAGCAACAGCCGGAACTATTGTGTGGAGAAATTCCATTCTTCCCGGTTTGTAACCAGTCTCTTCTTCCAACTCTCTTGTTGCACATTCAAGAGTTGGTTCTTCCACAGTGTCCTTTGCTCCTGCAGGAATTTCAAGAGAAACTCTGTTCACAACATTTCTCCACTGTTTAACCATAAGAATCTTTCCATCATCCATTACAGGCACAATAGCTGCCGCACCTTTGTGGTTAAGGAAATCCCATGTTACATGATGGCCTTTAGATGTTTGGATTTCATCCTGACAAAACTCAAGAATCTTTCCCTTATAAACAACTTCACGTCCCACTCTTTTAAAATTGCCAATATTGCTCATATTTATATTAGCCTCACTTTCTATATTTTTTAATATGCTTATTTAATATTATTGCATTTATTAAAGCATGCATCTGTTGCCTCAAAAATTGCTTTTCTAAATCCATTCTTTTCTAATTCGGCAACTCCTGCAATAGTTGTTCCTCCAGGTGAACATACCATATCCTTTAATTCTCCCGGATGCTTTCCTGTTTCAAGCATCAACTTAGCAGAACCTAAAACTGTCTGTGCAACAAATTCATAAGCATCCTTTCTAGGCAATCCGCATTTTACGGCACTGTCTGCCAAGGCTTCAATGAACATAAACACATACGCCGGTGAACTTCCGCTAGCACAGACAACACTATTCATAAGTTTTTCGTCAACCTTCTTTGCTTTTCCTGTTGCCTCAAAAATCTTATTAATAACATCTATTTCATTTTCATCAAATTCATTTTCATCAAAACATACTCCCGTCATTCCTTCTCCAATCATAGCTGGAGTATTAGGCATGCTTCTTACAATTCTGCCGGCTTTTAATTTTTCTTTTAACTGAGTAATTGTAAATCCCGGTGCAAGAGAAATAATAACTTTATCATTGTCTAAACTGTCATTTATTTCATCTATAACTTTTTCAAACATTTGAGGCTTTATTGCCAAAATTATGTACTTTGACTTTTCAACCACTTCTGAATTAGACATGGCATAATTCACCTTTTCTTCTTCTGCCAATTTTTTCATTTTATCCACTGATTTTCTATGAAATATAATCTGGGAACCATCAAATGTTCTTTTTGCTCCCTTTAGCATAGCCGTTCCCATATTTCCCATACCAATAAAACCAATCATATCCATTTTGTATACCTCCATATTTTCACACATTTATCATAAAGATTAAGTTATCAAAAAATCTTTTGACGCTGTAATATATTAAAGTATATCCCATTATAGAAAAAAAGAAAAGGTGTTATATATAACACTAAGTAATATATAACACCTATTATTTGTAGATTTATTTTGCGTAATCTATTGCTCTGGATTCCCTAACAACGTTAACTTTAATCTGTCCCGGATATTCTAACTCAGCTTCAATCTGTTTAGAAATATCTCTAGCCATTAACACCATATCGGCATCTGTAACCTTTTCAGGAATAACCATAACTCGAATCTCTCTACCTGCCTGAATGGCAAAAGATTTGTCCACTCCCTCGAATGAATTTGTAATATCTTCTAACTGTTTAAGTCTATTTGTGTATGTCTCAAGTGTTTCTCTTCTTGCACCTGGTCTTGCAGCAGAAATAGCATCTGCAGCCTGAACGATACATGCAATAAGAGTTTCAGGTTCAACGTCACCATGGTGCGCTTCAACAGCATTAATAACAACTGCTGACTCTTTGTATTTTCTACATAAGTCTACACCAAGCTGAATATGTGTTCCTTCCATTTCATGGTCAACTGCTTTACCTATATCATGTAATAAACCTGCTCTCTTAGCAATTCTTACATCTAATCCCATCTCAGCCGCTAACAATCCTGAAAGATGTGCAACTTCAATTGAGTGTTTCAAAGCATTTTGTCCATAACTTGTTCTAAACTTCATCTTACCAAGAAGTTTTACAAGTTCCGGATGTATTCCATGTACACCTACTTCTAATGTTGCTGCTTCACCTTCTTCACGAATCATAGTCTCTACTTCTTTTCGAGCCTTATTTACCATTTCTTCTATTCTTGTTGGCTGGATTCGTCCGTCTACAATCAGCTTTTCAAGTGCAATTCTTGCAATCTCTCTTCTGATTGGATCAAATCCTGATAAAACAACAGCTTCCGGTGTATCATCAATAATCAAATCAACACCTGTAAGTGATTCAAGAGTTCTAATATTTCTTCCCTCTCTACCAATAATTCTACCTTTCATTTCATCATTAGGTAGTGAAACTACAGAAATAGTTGTTTCTGAAACATGATCAGTAGCACATTTCTGGATAGCATTTACTACTATCTCCTTAGCTTTCTTATCAGCTTCTTCCTTAGCTTGAGATTCTAATTCTTTCACTAATTTTGCAGTTTCAATTTTAACTTCTTCTTCAACAGTTTTCAACAAATATTCTTTTGCCTGTTCGGAGGTTAATCCGGAGATTCTTTCAAGTTCCTGTACGCGTTTTTCGCTTAATTCGTCTACTTTAGTCTGAGCTTCGGCTAACTTTTCTTCCTTATTCTTCAGACTGTTCTCTTTCTTTTCAAGAGACTCTGACTTTCTTTCAATAGCCTCTTCCTTGTTGAGAACTCTCTTTTCATATCGTTGTACTTCAGCTCTTCGTTCTTTGATTTCCTTATCAAGTTCGTTCTTTGCTTTAAGGTTCTCTTCCTTAGCTTCCAAAAGAGCTTCCTTCTTTTTAGCTTCAGCTGACTTTATTGCTTCATCAATAATCTCTCTAGCCTTCCCCTCTGCTGAACCTATCTTCTTCTCTACAACATTCTTTCTAACCTGTGTTGCGATAAAAGCGGAAATCAGTGCAACTACTATAGCCACTACAATCAATACAATAATCCAAGTAGTAGTATTCACAGGAGCACCTCCTTATTTAGTTTTCATTGTACAATACAACAAATCTATTTTACTTTATTAGTATACTTATGTCAAGTAAACCACTAATAGATTTTGAATAGATTCCAACAATATGTCGTGTAAAATAATGAGAAAACTAATACATATTGTAGCAATAATTCTTTTCATAGAAACCATTTAAGTCAAAGATTACTCAATCACTATAACGACTTAAATTTCATCATCAAATTGACTTTCCAAATGTTCAAAATACTCTGATAATTCATTCTTTATATCTGAATATTTATAGCCTTTTCCCATTAGATATTGATACAACTTCTGCAAATCCTTCCTGTCATCCAGATTATATCTTTTAGCTCTCTTATCAATAATCTTCTTTAAAGAGTCAGCATCCGAATAATCAGTTGATTCAAAGCTTTCGCTAATTATATCCTTAGATATTCCCTTAATCATTAAATCCTGAGATATCTGTCTTCCGCTTCTGGTTTTACCCTTATACTCAATGTACATTGAAGCATATCTCTTGTCATTAATAATGTCGTACTTCTTAAGGAATTCAAGAATCCCCTTGATAACATCCTCAGGGTACATTCCCTGAATTAGTTTATCTTTAATCTGCTTTTCAGTCTTAAAAGTCTTATCAAGAATATATAAAGCTCTTTCTTTTCCACGCTCATATAATAGCTGTTTAATCTCATCATATGTTACTTTAGAAATTTCCTGATTACTTTCTAATTTAAATTTTCTAATATCACCCTTATACAGCAGAAACTTCTCTTCATTATCCAATACAACTTTGTTTCTGTTCTTATAAGGCTCTATCCGCACAACCCTAATCATAATCCCTTATTACAATTCTATATTATTCTTCACCTACAGGCTGTTCTGCTTCTTCCTGCTGTGTTCCGTCAATGTTATAGAAATCTCTAACTTTCTGTTCAACTTCTTCCATTACTGCAGGATTCTCCATAAAGTACTTCTTGGCATTCTCACGTCCCTGACCAATCTTCTCATTATTATATGCATACCATGAACCACTCTTAATAACAACACCACAATTAGCTGCCAAGTCAAGAATATCTCCTTCTCTTGATATACCCTTACCAAACATAATATCAAATTCAGCTTCCTTAAATGGTGGTGCAATCTTATTCTTAACAACCTTAACTCTTGCGCGGTTACCTACCATCTCGCCACCTGTCTTAAGTGTTTCAACTCTTCTAACATCCATTCTAACAGAAGCGTAGAATTTTAACGCTCTACCACCTGTAGTTGTTTCAGGGTTACCAAACATTACACCAATCTTCTCTCTTAACTGGTTAATAAAAATTACAGTACATCCTGTCTTGTTCATAATACCTGTTAATTTACGTAATGCCTGTGACATAAGACGTGCATGCTGTCCCATATGAGATTCACCCATTTCGCCGTCAATTTCGGCCTTAGGAACTAATGCTGCAACAGAGTCAACTACTATAATGTCAACTGCACCTGATCTTACCATTGTTTCAGTAATTTCAAGTGCCTGTTCTCCATAGTCAGGCTGTGAAATATATAAATTATCAATATCAACACCTATAGCCTTAGCATATACAGGATCAAGCGCATGTTCTGCATCAATAAAACCTGCAACTCCGCCTCTCTTCTGAACTTCCGCAATCATATGAAGGGCTACAGTAGTCTTACCACTTGATTCAGGTCCATAGATTTCAACTACTCTGCCCTTAGGTATTCCTCCCATACCCAAAGCAAGATCCAAGCTTAAAGAACCTGTAGGAATAGTTTCCACATTCATAGACTTACCTGAATCTCCTAACTTCATAATTGAACCTTTACCATGCTGTCTTTCAATCTGCGCAATGGCTGCATCCAATGCTTTTAATTTATCTTCTTTATTCATCTCGTCGTCTTCCTCTCTTTTCGAACTTGTGTTCGTAATAATATTAATATAATATTTTAGTCCTGTCAATACCAACGGAAAATTTTTTATAGAACTTTCTGTGTAAATTAGCATTTATCGTACATTGCTTTAACCATAAGTACATCTTACTACTTGTTCATTCAATAAGCAACATAATAATTGAATTTTTATCATACATTTTTATAATTCTTGGGGATTTAATGTGATTTTTTAAAAATATTGATTAATCTTTTTCCATATTTTTCCTGTGGGTAAACATTTTATAGTTACAGCTTATTAAGTAACATTTTCATTCATAATAAAATTTAATGAAACAGAAAGATGAGGTAGCGAAAATGAAAGAGATTAATTACAAAGCTATAAGCAACAAAATCAGAAGAAAACGAGTTTCAATGGGACTTACCCAGGAATATCTTGCAACTGCCGCAGATGTAAATGTAAGCCATATAAGCAATATCGAAAACTGCCATAGCAAAGTATCACTTAACACGTTAGTTTACATATGTAAAGCTATGAACACAACCCTTGACTATGTTGTCAGCGAAGAATATTCTTCCGACAACGAATCACTTGACCAACAGATAATTTTAGAACTAAAAAAATGTGATACTGTTTTAAAAGAAAAAATACTCAAAATAATAAAAGACCTGCAATAATAGTTAATCTTTCATATAAGTATAACAAAGTTTCATTTAGATTTATGTATAGCCCAAGAGCTTCACTGCAAACAATAGGCAACTTTTCGAAATTTTGCGAGTATAATTTAAGGCAAAAATCAACTGTCTGAGCCGTAGGCGAGTTTTGATTTTTGTCTTATAATAAATGACGGAGCAACATAAGAAAAGTAACGTGTTTGAAGTGAAGCTCTTTGGCTATACTACATATAAAATAAAAAATAGGTTACACAAAATCAATGTAACCTATTTTCTATATTGTTCAATATTTTTGACATTATTTATCAAGCATTTTTTCAATTGTTGCAATCTTAGTGCAAACAATTAAAATCTTGCTAGCTTCAACCAATTCTTCAGGTGAAGGGAATGATGGAGCGATTCTAATATTTTTATCTTCAGGATCTTTTCCATAAGGATATGTTGCTCCTGCTCCTGTAAGTACCATTCCTGCTTCCTTACACATCTGAACAATCTTCTTAGCACAACCTTCCATTACATCAAAAGAAATGAAATATCCACCCTTAGGGTTTGTCCATGTTGCAATGTCAGCATCTTTTAATTCCTTGTCAAGCATTGTAATAACAGCCTGAAATTTAGGTCTGAGTTTTTCAGCATGTTTCATCATATGCTTTTTAACTCCATTAATATCTTTGAAGTATCTTACGTGTCTTAACTGATTGATTTTGTCATGACCAATTGTCTGAATAGTCATCTGCTTCTTAATAAATTCAATATTATTCTTTGAAGTTGCAAGTGCAGCTACACCGGAACCAGGGAATGTTACCTTAGATGTTGATGCAAATTCATAAACCATATCAGGATTTCCTGCTTTTTCACATTCTGAAATAATATCAAGAAGTTTATCCTGATTAGCTTCTTCATCATATAAATGATGGATTCCATAAGCATTATCCCAATATATTCTAAAGTCTTCTGCTGCCGGCTTTAATGCTGCCATTCTCTTTACAGTTTCATCTGAATAAGATGTTCCTGTAGGGTTAGCATATTTTGGAACACACCAAATACCTTTTATTGCAGCATCCTTACTTACTAATTCTTCTACCATATCCATGTCAGGGCCATCTTCTAACAATGGAACATTAATCATTTCAATGCCAAACTGCTCTGTAACAGCGAAATGTCTGTCATATCCCGGAACAGGGCATAACCATTTTACTTTTTCAAGTTTACACCAAGGTGTAGAACCGTTAACTCCATGTGTGTATGAACGTGAAACTGTGTCATACATAATATTTAAACTTGCATTTCCATAAACAATAACGTTTTCAGGCTTAGTACCCATTATATCAGCCATTAACTTCTTTGCTTCAGGAATGCCATCCATAATACCATAGTTTCTACAATCAAAACCGTTTTCACTCTTTAATTCTGACTTGCTGTTAAATACATCAAGCATATCCATTGATAAATCTAACTGGTCAGGTCCCGGTTTTCCTCTGGACATGTCAAGGCTAATATTTTTTGCACATATCTCCTTGTAAGCTTCCTTCTGCTTTAATAACTCTTCCTCTAACTGTTCTTTAGTCAAATCTCTGTACGCCAACATAATTTTCCTCCGTTATTTTTCATAGAATTAATTTTTTAAAACCTGAATATTCTTTGCCACATAATCAATCATAGAAATAATTGTAAGTGCAAGAGATATCCATATTAAAATCCAACCAATGATATCAAATGCTTTAAGAGGGATATCAATGATTAGGACAATAATCATTATCATCTGGAATGTTGTTTTAAATTTTCCCCACCATCCTGCGGCAAGAACAATTCCCTGATCTGCAGCTAATGTTCTAAAACCACTTATAAACAACTCTCTGCTTATAATTATAATAACAATCCATACCGGAATCTTGCTTCCGCAAAGACAGATAAGCGCTGCACTAACCAAAAGTTTATCTGCTAAAGGATCCATAAACTTTCCAAAATTAGTTACAAGATTATACTTTCTTGCAATCTTTCCATCAAGCATATCTGTTAAACTTGCAATAATAAAAACTCCAACTGCAATATAATTGTTGTAAGGTATAGTATTAACTAACATTAATACAACAAAAACAGGAATACATAGAATTCTAAATATTGTTAATTTGTTAGGTAAATTCATAAATTCCTCCATTCTATTCATCTAACTGACCAATAAGATCATAGTCATTAATACCTGTAACTTTAACTTTGACAAAATCGCCTGTCATAAGTTCTTCGTCTGTAATTATGAAAATATTACTGTCAATGCCCGGAACATCCATATAAGTACGTCCCATATAAGCATTTTCACCGGATATTCTTCCTTCAATCATAGCTATGTATGTTTTTCCAATGTGTTTTTCTGAATTGTCAAACACAATATCCTGCTGTAATTCCATAATGTCATTACGTCTGTCTTCTTTTACTTCCTCATCAATCTGATTAGGCATGTTAGCTGCCGGAGTATTCTCCTCTGCTGAATAAGTAAACACTCCCAGACGTTCAAATTCCATCTCATTTACAAAATCAAGATTAATCTGGTGATCTTCTTCTGTTTCACCCGGGAATCCTGTTATTAATGTTGTTCTAAGAACAATATCAGGGATTCTCTTTCTAAGCTTTCCGATTATGTCACGCAAGTCTTTATTAGTTGTTCTTCTTCCCATCTTCTTTAAGATGGTATCGCTTGCATGCTGAATTGGTAAATCCAGATAATTACAAATCTTCTTTTCTGATGCTATAACATCAATTAATTCATCATATATTTCTTCCGGATAACAATACAAAACTCTAATCCAGTAAATACCTGAAATCTTAGCTAATTCTTTTAAAAGAATATGAAGGGACTTCTTTCCGTAAATATCTTTTCCATACATTGTAGTTTCCTGTGCTACAAGAATGAGCTCCTTAACTCCCTGCTCGGCAAGTTTCTTTGCTTCATCTATCAAGTATTCCATCTTTACGCTTCTGTAATTTCCACGTACCTTTGGAATAATACAGTAAGTACAATGCTTGTCGCAACCTTCTGCAATCTTAAGATATGCATAACTGCCCATAGTTGAAAGATTACGTGGCGCATTAGCGGCCGCAAGGAAATCAACGTCCTTTAAATATTCTTTCTTCTTATGTTCTTTAAAGTAATCATCAAGGGCACTTACAATGCTGTCAATTGCTGTTGTTCCAATGCAAATATCCACTTCCGGAATTTCTGTTTTAATTTCTTCATGATATCTCTGTGCAAGACATCCTGCCAAAACTAAAGCTTTACACTGTCCTTCTTCTTTATATCTTGCCATTTCAAAAATAGTCTCAATGCTTTCTTCCTTAGCATCCTTTATGAAACAGCAACTATTTATAATGATAATATCTGCCTGTGTCTCATCATCAGTAAATTCATAGCCTGCCTTAGACAAAAGTCCTGACATATGTTCAGAATCTACTAAGTTCTTATCACAGCCAAGAGATACAAATAAAATCTTCAAATATACACTCCTCTATAAGATTATAGAAAAAAAGTGTCACTACTGACACTTATTCTTCCTCATCATCTCCTAAAATCTTAATTTTAGAATTATAAAGCTCTTCTACAGCTATTGATAAAGGCTTCTTTCCCTCTGCTTTTTCAACTAAAGGTGCATCACCTGCAATAATCTGTCTGGCTCTCTTTGATGTAGCCATAACGATAGAATATCTGCTCTGTACTACCGGCTGTTCGCCATCTTCAACCTCACTGTTAGCTACTGCCATTAAATCTGAATATGATGGATGTAACATATTTATTCTCCTTTCGAAAACTTTAAAATATCATTTTTAATCTTATTAACACAATCAGAACCTATAAGTTCCGGATTATTGTCTGTTACAATGTCATTAATACGTGCTGCACAATCTGCAATCTCATCATTTATTACAAAATAATCATATTTATCAATAACACCTGTTTCTTCTGCAGCCTTGCTTAAACGCTTGTTAATAACTTCCATAGTCTCTGTCTGTCTTCCAACAAGTCTTTCTTTAAGTGTATCTGCATTAGGTGGTAAAACGAAAATCATAACTGCCTCAGGCATCATCTTCTTAACCTGAAGAGCACCCTGAGTTTCAATCTCAAGAATAACGTTATTACCTTCATTTATATTCTTTTCAACAAAATCTCTTGGAGTTCCGTAATAATTGCCTACATAATTAGCATACTCCAAAAGCTGATTATTCTTAATCATATCTTCAAACTTTTCAGTTGTAAGGAAATGATAATGTGTACCGTCAACCTCGCCCTCTCTAGGACTTCTTGTTGTGGCTGAAATTGAAATCTTGTAATCTGAATAATTATCAAGAATATATTTTACAACTGTTCCTTTTCCAACTCCGGAAAAACCTGAAATAATTAATAACTTACCTTTTTTCATAATATGACCTACTCTATATTTTGAATTTGTTCCCTAACCTTCTCGATATCCGTCTTAAGTTCAATAGCCTTATCAGAAATCTCCTGGTCAGATGTTTTAGATAATGTAGTATTAGCTTCCCTGTTCATTTCCTGTGCTATAAAGTCCAATCTTCTTCCGATTGTTCCGCCATTAATTAACGCTTCCTTCATAGCCTTAATATGACTGTCAAGTCTTACAAGTTCTTCATCAACACAAACCTTGTCAGCAAACATTGTAACTTCCTGAGCAATTCTTGCTTCATCAATCTGAGTTTCTTCTAACAATTCATGAATCCTTGTTGTGATTTTCTCCTTGTATTCTTCAACAATAATCGGTGACTTTTCAGTAATAAACTGAACATTTAAAACCATACCGTCTAATTTCTTAATTAAATCTGTTTTCAGTCTTTCACCTTCAGCAATTCTTGTTTCAACAAGTCTCTCTGCTGCTCCGTCAATAGCCTTAATAACTAAAGACTTAATAATCTCTTCGTCATCAGCTTCATTCTCAATGGTTATAACATCAGGGCTTCTCATAATGTAACTTGTTCTTACATCATTCTCAATGCCAAGATCCTCACTTATTCTTGCATAACATTCAAAGTATTCCCTTGCAAGTATAGGATTATATCTTACACATTCATTGCCCTCTCCCTGATTTTCATAAGTAATGAATACGTCAACTTTTCCTCTTTCAACATACTTCTTTAACTCATTTCTTATTTCACCTTCAAGAAAATTAAGCTTCTTAGGTAATTTAATGCCTAACTCTAAATATCTGTGATTAACAGACTTAATCTCTACAGTAACCTTTCTGTCACCTTCAGAAACTTCAAATCTGCCAAATCCCGTCATACTTTTTAACATTTTCATCTCCCAGCCTTGGTATACATATGACAAATACAAGCCATTAAACGCTGTATACCTAAAGTCTTTAATAATTTATGACCTAGTCCTAGTCATAATTCACTTTATTATAATTCATGAAAGCCGTACCGTCAAGGTTGACTTAATAAAGAAATAATAATAAAATTCAACTAGCATTTTAAATAAGGAGAAATATTATGGCTTTTGACGGCGTTACAGTGGCTGCTCTTGTTAAAGAATTCAACACCACTTTAAAAGATGGAAGGATATATAAAATCGCACAGACAGAATCAGATGAGCTTATGCTTACATTTAAAGCTGACAAGTCTCAGTATAGAATGCTTCTTAGTGCTAACGCAAGCCTTCCTTTAATATATTTTACAAATAATAACAAACCAAGTCCAATGACAGCACCTAATTTCTGTATGTTACTTAGAAAACATATTAATAATGGAAGAATTGTCAGTATAACACAGCCTGGACTTGAGCGAATCGTTGATTTTGAAATTCAACATCTTGATGAACTTGGCGACATAAAAATCAAGCATCTTATAATTGAATTGATGGGTAAACACAGCAATATTATTTTTACGGACGACAACAATATGATAATTGACAGTATTAAACATATTACTTCTGTAATGAGTTCCGTAAGACAGGTATTGCCGGGTAAACCTTATTTTATTCCGGATACTATGGATAAACACAATCCAATGGAAGCTACAAGAGAATCTTTTATGGAAACTGTTTTTTCAAATGCTATGCCTGTTTCAAAAGCAATTTTTACATCTTATACAGGAATTAGTCCTGCCATAGCTGAAAGTCTTTGCTTTGAGAACAAACTTGATTCTTCAATGCCCGCCAATGTTTTGGCACACGGCGACCAGAATCTTATTTGGATGAGTTTTTATCAGTTAATTAACCGAATTAAAGATGGAAACTTCACCCCTTTAATATATGAGAAAAATGGCAAGCCTGAAGACTTTGGTGCTGTTCCACTTTCAATATATGGTGATTGCACTGCAACTAATTACGAAAGTATTAGTTTATTATTGGAAGACTTTTATTCCAAAAAGAATCTGTACACAAGAATGCGCCAGAAATCTTCCGACTTAAGACGTATTGTTTCCACTGCTCTTGAAAGAGACAGAAAGAAATACAATATTCAGCTTAAGCAGATGAAGGACACTGAGAAAAAAGATAAATACAAAGTATATGGCGAAATTCTCACTGCCTACGGATATTCAATTGAACCTGGTACCAAGAAATTTGAAACCGAGAATTTCTACACAGGAGAGCCTATTACAATTCCATTAGATGAAACATTATCTCCTATAGATAATGCCAAAAAGTTCTATGACAAGTATGCCAAGTTAAAGCGTACAGGGGATGCATTAATTGATATTATTAAGACAACTAAAGCATCAATTGATTATCTTGAAACAATCAACGTATCAATTGATATGGCAACAAGCGAGCATGACTTAAAGGCAATTCAGCAGGAACTTGTTCAGACAGGCTACATTAAACATAAGAAAACAAATAACAAAAAAGAAAAGAACCTTAGTAAGCCACTTCACTTCGTCTCCTCAGACGGCTTTGATATATTTGTTGGCAAAAACAATATTCAAAATGAAGAACTTACATTTAAAGTTGCTACGGGAAACGATTGGTGGTTCCATAGCAAAACATTCCCCGGTTCACACGTTATTGTAAAAGCTAACAACAGTGAATTACCTGACAAAACTTTCGAGGAAGCTGCAAGACTTGCCGCTCATTTTTCAAAGGGACAGGCTCAGGACAAGGTTGAAATAGATTACATTCAAAAGAAACACATCAAAAAAGTTGCCGGTGCAATGCCCGGATTTGTAATCTATCACACCAACTACTCAATGAACATATCTCCTGACATAACAGGAATAAAAGAAATTTAATTACATTTAATAAAGGAGCAGATTCACATTGAACTGCTCCTTTTAAACATACCCTATTTTTAGTATAGACAATAGAATCTACATAAACCACTACTTTCAAATCATAATTAATTCTCTATTTTAAAATAAATTCCATCTGTGTTTCTTTTGGAACCATACCCATTTTTTCATAAAATCTGCGGGCTGTATCGTTGCCTTCCCAAACGTTAAGTGTAACTTCATAACAGCCCATTTTCTTTGCTTCTTCCTTAACATGCTCAAAAATCTTCTGCCCTACATGTTTTCCTCTAATATTTTGATCCACACACAAATCATCAATAAATAAAGAATCAAACGGCACCATATTAGTTGAAAATGGCTGTTTCTTCTTTATACAAAAAGCATATCCCATAACACTGTCATTCTCATCTACTGCCACATACACAGGTCTGTTAGCATCATTAAAAATTTCCATTAATTCCTCTTTTGTATATTTTGTTGTTCCACCAATAAAAATGTCCGGTCTGATTTTTGCATGTATATTTAAAACCTGTGTTAGTAATTTAATTACTGAATCTATATCTTTTTCTTCTGCTAATCTAATGTTCATTTATATTCTCCTTTGCTGTCATATAACATTTCTTCTTATATTTTTTATTAAATATATCCGTAATTATTATAGCAAATGAAATAAAAAAAGCACAGAAAAACATTATTGCTGCAAGCATGGCTCCCAATGGACAGATGTAAATTGACACTGCATCCATCCAACCTGAAACAATTCCCATACCTACGGCTGAGCCTATGCAAGCAATGACAAAGCCGGTTCTGCAGAAGAGAAACTCTAACAGGAACATATTTCATTTTTTAATTTTCGTGCTGCAGAATTAAGTGGATGCTGGCAATCATGCACAATACATATTTCTCTATTAGGAATTTTTTCTTTTAAAGAAATCTCAACAATTTCGTTTTTCTCAATACTTTCTCTTGCCATAGGTTCAGGAACAAATGCCATTCCTAAATCTGACTTTACCAAAGGAATAATCTGGTCTGTAGTTGCCACCTCCGTGTCAGGATTAAGTTCAATACCATATTTTAAAAATATCTTATTATAAAAATCGTATGTAGTAGTTTCCTGCCCCAAACTAATTAATGGATAGTCTTTAAGATTTTTTAAAGAAATATTGTCATCTTTTATATGCTCAAAATCAGTTCCACCTATTAATATTTCCTTAAATGAACATAAGATTGTTTTTTCTAAAGGCGACTTAATCTTTACAGGTGTTGATACAACTGCAAAATCTATCTTGCCACTTTTCACAGCCTCAATTGCCTGTGGCGTTGAATGGTTATATATTTTTAGTCTTACTTTTGGATACATTTTGTGAAAGGATTTTAGAATATCTAATAAAAATATATTTAAGGCAGTTTCGCTTGCTCCAATAGAAATACTTCCCTGAAAAATTCCTTCATCGTCAGCCAGTTCTTCCTCTGCCTCTAAAAGTTGTGCCATAGCAATTGACACATGTTCATATAAACGCTTTCCTTCCTGTGTAAGCTGCACACCTCTGTTCGTTCTAACAAATAAAGTGCTGTTAATCTGTTGTTCCAAACAATTCATTGCTCTTGTAACATTAGGCTGACTGTTACCTAATGCCTGAGCTGCTCTTGTAAAATTCTCATATTTTGCAACATAATAAAAAATTTTATAATAATCTAAATTTACATTCATGGCATTCTCCTTGGTATATTAATTACTTATTGCTATCATATCAATTATGATTTTTACTTATTTCTATAATCATAGTATAATCTAGCCGAATGAAATATTCAAGAAAGGGTGCGAGTTGTATGAGAGAAGGAACAATTTTTCCAAGAGAAGAAAAAACAGAAGTGTTATTTCAGAAAATTCTTAATGATCCCTGGGCATGCGAAAAACTTCAGGAAACATTTTGCAATTATCTTTTTTGCGATGATGAAATCAATAGCTATTTATCTCCATTAGAATTCTCACAGGCATTATTCAATGCTTATCACAATAGAGATTTATCAGCCTTTTTGATGGCTATTTGTGAAAATACTATATTTGATTTACTTAGAAATTCATATCTGATTCCATATAGATTTAATGCTGACGGAATAGAAAATCCTGTAATTATGACCGACGATAATGGATTATTACTTCCAAAGTATAAATCAAAAGTTCACGAAAAAGACTACAATCATTTTCATGAAATATATAAAGAATTAAATAACAATAAAAAAATATATCTTGCAAAAGCATATAGCTATAATCATAAATACACTTCAGACAATATGGAAATGAAGCAGCAGATTCTTGAAAAAAATACAGGTATATTAATTATTAGAGAATTGCCTGACACTGTAACGGCTAACAAAACTGAAGCCGAAGCCTATTCAGCAGTTTGGGACTTAATGATTGAACTTGAAAAGAATCTCCCTATGGCATTTGTTTTTTATGGTCAGGACTCACTTGTAGAAAATAATAAAAGATATGATGAAATTGGAATATTTCTTCCAAATTCCATCTTTTTAAAACATTTAGAAAAACATGTAGCGAAAGCAGAGGCGATTATATATGCCAACAAATAATTACATTGATATTATGGAAAAAAACCATATGGAAATTCCATGGCATGATTATACCGGTGATGACAGTAATACATTAATTAAAGAGTCAGGTTTGATTGAAAAAGCATCTGTTATTGGCAGAGTTGGTTTAATTATGCTTTCCTGTGGCACAGGTGCATGGCGTGTAAGAACTTCAATGAACAGACTTTCAAAGGAACTTCATGTTACATGTACAGTTGATGTTGGACTTATGTCCATTGAATTTAACTGTTTTGATGGAAAAGACTGTGTTTCACAGTCTCTTAGTATATCTAACACAGGGGTTAATACTTCAAAGCTTTACAGAATGGAACAATTTGTTGACAACTTTCCAAAGGAAGACGCCCATTTGACCGGTGAAGAAATTCACAAACGACTTGATGAAATAGAGAAAATTCATACATTGTATTCTCCTGTTAAATTAGGTCTTGCTGCAGCTTTTGCCTGTTGTGGTTTTACATTTCTTCTTGGAGGCGGGCCAATTGAAATGCTTTTTGCGTTTATTGCAGCCGGTGTTGGAAATATTGTCCGTACAAAGCTTATAAAACATCATTTTACATTATTTTTAAATATAGCAGCATCGATTTCAATCGCATGTTTGGTTTATGCCATTTGTTTTAATGTTGCTGAGTCTGTGCTTGGTATTGCCCATGTACATGAAGCCGGATATATATGCTCCATGTTATTTATAATTCCCGGCTTTCCATTTATAACAAGCGGTATTGACCTTGCTAAGCTAGATTTACGTTCAGGTCTTGAACGATTAACATACTCAATAATAATTATATTAGTAGCAACAATGTTTGCCTGGATTATGGCACTTCTGTTAAAGCTACAGCCACAGGATTTCACAACAATACACATGAGTAAAATTTTACTATTAGTATTAAGAATAATAACAAGTTTTTGTGGTGTATTTGGTTTCTCAATTATGTTTAACAGTTCTATACCAATGGCTACAACAGCCGCTTGTATTGGTGCAGTTGCAAACACACTCCGTTTAGAACTTATAGATTTTACACACATGCCTTACTCTGTGGCAGCTTTTATTGGTGCCCTAACAGCCGGGCTTCTTGCTTCTTTCATAAAAAGCAATAATGGATATCCACGAATATCTCTTACCGTTCCTTCCATTGTAATTATGGTTCCGGGACTTTATTTATACAGAGCAATTTACAATTTTGGCATTATGTCACTTACGGACGCTGTCTCATGGTTCTCATTAGCTATTATGATTATTATGGCTCTTCCATTAGGATTAATTTTTGCCAGAATATTAACTGATAAAACTTTCCGTTACTGCACGTAACGGTGTGTTTAAAACATAGATTGGCTTTTCCCTTTTTCAGTCAATGTTTTATTCACGCTTAAAAGAGAAAACACAGTTGTGAACAATGGTTCACAACTGTGTCAAAAATCTTTTTACCCCCACTCTTGACAAAGAGCCCTTTTAAACATACCCTATTTTTATTTTAAGTTTATTCTATTATTTAGCTGTCAGCTGTTTTAAAACTTCATCTTTGTTACATGTAACTTTATCCAATAGTTTAGATAAAATATTGACATCAAAATTTTTGTTTTCAATCTGAATGTTATTAATTGTCACTGCTCCTTTTTGTACTTTCGCTCTTTCTTCAGAAGTAATCTTTTCAGGTTCACTTTCGTATGTTATATAGCTTTTTTCATCTATATTTTTAACTGTCTTTGGAATAAAAAGATTATCAATATGCTTTCTTAACTTTGCTTCCCAATTCAAACCTAAAGGTGTGTAAAGAAATGCTGATGTACAAATATTTTCACATCCGTCAACAATTCTAACGTTCTTCTTTAATGTAGCTACCCTTACAAGTGTTTTACCGTCTTTTGTATAAATGTTTCCATCTATTGACGTGTAATTCGGATCATTCTTTGAGACTTCAAAATCTTCAGCTTCCAAATGTTGAATTAATTCAATATTCAAATCTGTTGTAAATGTTATTTTTCCTGCATTGCAAACTGAAATCCAATGTGCTTTGTCTACAGTAATATTTCCCGGAATTTCCACATTGATTTTTGTTTTATCGCTATCAAATGCTGCCACTCCCATTGCTTTTACACTGTTTGGAATTTTAACATTCTTAATATTTGTTGTTTGAAAAGCAGCATTTCCTATAGTTTGAACATTATTACCAAGTTTTACCTTTTCAAGTTTTTTGCATTTATAAAATGCCTGTTTTTCAATAACTTTAACACTATTTGGAATTTCTATCTTCTTGATATTATTGCAATTCCAAAATGCAAAACCTTTTATTTTAGCAACCTTTTTTCCTATGTTCACTTTTTTAAGTTTCTTACAGTAAGCAAAAGTTCCCGTTTCAATTTTCTTCACTTTATTCGGTATATTTACGCTAGTTACTTTCGTATGACTAAACGCATATTTCCCAATTTTCTTTACGTCTTTTCCAATTACAACTTTCTTCAATTTTTTACAATCTGAAAAAGCGTACTTTGGAATTGATGTAATGCCATTTTTTATAACAACCTTTTTAATTTTTTTGTTTTCTTTAAAAGTCATTTTCTTTGGCATTTCACCTTTTCCTGAAACTGTAAGTGTACCTTTGTCTAATTTGTAAGTAACCTTTGTTTTTGTTGCAGCATTTACATCTTTAACTGGATTCACTGAAATAACAGTAAATGCTAACAGCAGTCCAAAGCACAAACTTTTAAAAATGTTTTTCATAAGCAATACCTCCTTCGTATCCTATTTTTATTTTAAGTTGTTTTCTGTCCCTTTACTTTTGTGAAAAGAAAAGCTTTCTTTCCGACCTTTACCTTTTTATTAAGCTTTACTTTTTTCAATTTTTTATCTCCGCAAAAAGCTCTTCTTTCGATACTAGTTACAGATTTCATATTAACTTTCTTTAAATTTACGCAATTTTCAAATGTTGCAAACTGTATAGTTTTAACCTTTTTAGGTACATTAACAGTTTTTAAACTATAATTTTTTCTGAAGGCTTTCTTTCCAATATTCTTTAATGATTTTGGAAGATTATATTTTTCCATCATTGTATTCCAGCAAAACGCTTCATCTCCTATACTTATTAACTTCTTTGAAAACTTAACACTCTTCAACATGTCACAAACTTCAAAAGCTCCTTTTTCAATTTTTCGTACAGTATTAGGCATAACAATCTTCTTAATGTTTATTTCTCCTGCAAAAGCCTCTTCACCTATGACTTTGACACCATTTGGAATTTTAACAATTTCGCTGTTTCCTGTATATTCAACTAATTTTTTATTTTCAATAAAAAAATCTCCAAATTTTTTCATTTCAGACGACACAGTTATTTTATTATTTTTTAAGCTCTTGCAATATTCTTTCAAATTCCCCTGAATTGCTTTTGATGTATTTATAGCTCTTAATTTTTTAAGTTTTCTTAAGTCAGTTGTTTTTATTTCTGCATAGCTTCCTGTTAATGACATCCTTGTAATTTTCCTGCATTCACTAAATAATCCCTTTGGTATATTTTTAACTCCCGCAAGTTCTAAAACTCTCAAATCATGAGCAGATATAAATGTTTTGTCTGTCACTTCTACTTCCTTGCAATTCCCCGTTATCTTTTTTACATAAGGTGAAAACGCATCACCTATCTTTTTTAAAGTGGATGGTAGTTTTAAAACCTTGATTGATGAATCTCGTAATGCACTATCATCAAGAATCTCAAGTCCTTCATTTAAAACTAATTCCTTTGTTCTTGTGGGGATTGCATAACTTTCTAACTCCTTCACCGTTGATGATAGAACAATCTTTCTTGCACAAAATTTATCAGTAAGCAAAATATAATTATCATCTTCAAATGCATATGTCCTTTTATCATTGTAAATTTCATTATTTTTAAATGCATCTGAAGCAATTTTTGTTACTCCCTCCGGTATGTAAACAGTATCATCATTACCTTTGTACTGCTTTAAGACACCATTTTCAATTACAAAATCACTATCTTTTGTTTCTGCATTAACTACAAGCGTACCTAATGATAATGTAAGTAAAGTAAGCAACACCAATCCTATTCTTTTAATATTTCCTTTCATTTTTTGCACCTCCATTCTTTAATAATTGTACGAATAATTTTCCAATTTTATTGCATGATTTTAAAAATTATTCGTACAATTTAAAATCAAATGCTAATATTATGGTAAATAATTTCTTTTTCATTTCGTACCTCCTCGTATTATATAGTCATAGCCATTCTTTACCTTT
>UMCH01069872.1_pt1 | contig 29068 bp, 20 predicted proteins | sample 1964201 | NCBI WGS metagenome assembly UMCH01 (sample SAMEA4835965, study PRJEB28245) | human gut metagenome | biome: gut microbiome; material: fecal sample | place: Denmark | collected 2008 | reverse complement strand
TATTGCCGTAGATAGACGCCTATGAACACGAGCTCTCAGAACGCAATATGAAATCCGAGCACGGATTGGCAATTTTCACACTGTCAATCCGTGCTTTTTTGCGTGCAGACTTGAAAACATTTTGTGCTTTTTTTGGAAAAAGCGCAGATACGTTTCCAGTCCGCAAAAAAACAACACAATTTCACAAGTTCCATCGGTTTTCACAAGATTTTCGCAAAATCGGGCCATGTTTTCACAAACTTGACAAATATACCAGAAATTGCTATAATAAACGAGAACTGTTGCGCTTATTTTCTGTATAATTTGCAATATGTCCCTGTGGAAAACTCCGGCGCACAGAAGAATGACGAAATATCATGCTTCCGGCACGTGCCGGAGCAGAAAGAAGGGTGGAAGAACTTTGGCAAATGTGAAATGGCACAAGAAAATCGGTGCGATCTTGCTGGCGGGGTTCCTGTCCGGCACCATTCTGCCGCTGCCTGCCGCCGCAGAACCGGCATCTGGCACTGCCGCTGCTCCTGCGGCTGAGGAATCCGCAGACACCGGCGGAAGCCTGTACTACGAGGAGCAGGACACGTACAGCGATTATTACGACACCTATGCAGATGCGGCGCATCCCGATGCGGAGTTTGTCCTGAACGGAGCGGATTATACGCAGGCGGACTGCGATACCTTTGAGGTCGGCTCGTATACCGGCACGGAGGACAACAGCGTGCGGGACAACGTCCTGATCTGGGACAGCGCAGAGGGTGCGTTTACCTACACCGTGGAGGTTCCGGAAACCGGACTCTACTCCATCGAGGCGACCTACTGCCCCATCGTCTCCAACACCTCGGAGATCTCCCTTTCTCTGGCGGTGGACGGCGAAGTCCCCTATGACACCGCCTCCCGTATGACCCTGAATAAGGTCTACCGGAACAAGGAGGACATCAAGACCGACAGCGCCGGCAATCAGGTGCGCCCCGCACAGGTGCAGACTGAGATGTGGCGCACCGACTGGATCGGCGATTCCGACGGACTGTTCAACGAACCCCTCCAGTTCTATCTGGAAAAGGGCACCCATGAGATCACCCTCTCCTCCTCCAAGGCGTACTTTGCGCTGGACACCCTGCGCTTTGCCCAGCCGGAGGAAGTGAGCGATTACGATACCTATGCTGCCGGCGTGGATGCGGCAGTTTCGAAAGATGCCACCCCGTCCGGCGTGGTGCGCATGGAGGGCGAGGATGCCGTCTATAAGTCGGACTCCGTCCTCTATCCCACCTACGACAATTCCTCCAGCGCCATCTCCCCCTCCGACCCCAAGCACATGCTGTATAATACCATCGGCAGCGGAAACTGGGACAAGGCGCTCCAGACCATCACATGGAAGGTTGCGGCAAACACCCTCCCCGGCGACGGCTGGTATCAACTGGGCATCAAGGCACGGCAGGAGGAGATGCGTGGCTTCTACTCCAACCGCCGCATCTCCATTGACGGCAGCGTTCCCAGCGAGGAATTCAATCAGGTGAAGTTCTACTATGACACGGACTTCCGGATGACCGCTGTGGAGAACGCAGACGGCGAGGCAGTGTATGTTTACCTCACCGCCGGCGAAGACCACACCATCACCATGGAGGCGATTCCCGGCGAGATCGGCGACTCCATGCGCCAGCTGGATGCCATCGTGCTGGATCTGAACACCTATTACCGGAAGATCGTCATGATCACCGGTCCGGAGCCGGACAAGTACACCGACTACTATGTCCACGAGAAGATTCCGGAACTGGTGGGCGAGTTCCGGCGCATCTCCGGCGAACTGGAGGAGATTCAGGGACACATCGAATCCCTGGCAAACTCCAAGGGCACAGAGGCATCCTCTCTGGAACAGATGCGCATCATTCTGGATCAGTGTGCGGACGAGCCGCTGAAGATCCCCAACTACCTCTCCCAGATCAAGGACGATATCACATCCCTGTCCTCGTGGATGCGGGACTACCGTGACCAGCCGCTGGAAGTGGACTATCTGGAACTGGCTTCGCCGGACGAGGATTTCCCCTCCGTTAAGGCGGGCTTCTGGAAGTCCCTCTCCTATAGCTTCCAGCGCTTCACCGCCTCTTGGGATGAGAACTACAGCTCTCTGTCCGCCACCACCGGCGATGATGCCATTGAAGTATGGGTGTCGCTGGGACGGGATCAGGCACAGGTGGTCAAAGATCTGGTGGAATCGGAGTTCCAGCAGCAGTATGACATTCCCGTCTCTGTCAATCTGGTTGTCGGCGGCGTTGTCGAGGCGACGCTGGCGGACAAGGGACCGGACGTTGCCCTGTTCCTCGGCGGCGAATTTCCCGTCAATCTGGCAGCCCGTGGACTGCTGGCAGACGTGTCTGCCATGGACGGCTATGAGGAGATCACCCAGCAGTACCAGCGCACCGCCATGGTGCCCTACCAGTACGAGGGCGGCACCTACGGTCTGCCCCTCACCCGCAGCTGGGCGATGATGTTCTACCGCAAGGACGTGCTCAGCGAGCTGGGCTTCACCAGTGCGCCGGAGACATGGGAAGATCTCATCGACATGCTGCCGGCGCTCCAGCGGAACTATATGTCCGCCGGTCTGGTGCTGCCGGCAGTGGCTGCGGATGCCAATCAGGCGACCATCTCCGCCGCAACGGAATCCGGTCTGACCTTTGCGTCCCTCCTGCTCCAGCGTGGACAGAACTATTATAATGACGCACAGACCGAAACTACCTTTGATACCAACGCCGCCATTGATTCCTTCGAGATGTGGACAGACTTCTATACCAAGTACGACTTCGACCAGCAGTATGACGCCTTCAGCCGGTTCCGGACGGGCGAATATCCCATCGTGGTATCCGACTACTGCACCTTCTTTAACCAGCTGTCTGTGGCAGCGCCGGAGATCAGTGGGCTGTGGGGCTTCGCAGCCATCCCCGGCACGGAGCTGGAGGACGGCAGCGTTTCCCACGCCGTCAACTCCAACAACACCGGCGCCGTCATCTTTAATAAGGTGAGCGAGAAACAGAACGGTCTGGAAAATGCGTGGACGTTCCTCAAGTGGTTCTGCTCCACCGAAGTGCAGGTGGAGTACGGCACCCAGATCGAGGGTCTGCTGGGACAGATGGGACGCTACGCTACCGCCAACACCGAGGTGCTCACCCAGCTGGCGTGGTCGTCGGAGGAGGCAGACACCATTCTGACCTCCATGGACGAGCTGGAGGAGATCCCCATCATTCCGGCTTCCTACTCTGTCACCCGAAACATCATGAATGCCTTCCGTGAAGTGGTCAACAACAACGAGAACCCCCGTGATACGCTGATGTCGTACAATCGGGACATCAACGAGGAGATCACCAGAAAGCGTGAAAACCTCGGACTAGATTCCTAAAGAAGGAGGGAATCCCCTTGGATACTGCCGAAATTGGCAAAAGAACCCGACAGGAAAACCGGCGGCTCACGTGGCTGGCGGTGAAGCAGAACAAAGCGAGCTATCTGATGATCGCACCGTTCATGCTGTTTTTCCTCGTATTTACCATTGTCCCCGTTGTGATGTCCCTGCCCATGGGCTTTACGGATTTCAACATGGTGCAGATGCCCAAGTTCGTGGGGCTTTCCAACTACACCACGCTGTTTCTGTCGGACAAGATCTTCATCCAGTCTATCCGTGTGACGCTGGTGTTCGCTCTGTTCACCGGTCCCGTCAGCTATATCCTGTGCTTCCTGCTGGCGTGGCTCATCAATGAGCTGCATCCCAAGCTCCGCACGATCTTCACTCTGATCTTCTACGCACCGTCCATGGCAAATGTCTACACGGTGTGGAAGCTGATCTTCAGCGGCGACTCCTACGGCTACATCAACTCGTTCCTGCTGGATCTGGGCATCATCAGCTCCCCCATCCAGTGGCTGACCGACGGGGACTATGTGCTGGGCGTGACCATCGTCGTGCAGATGTGGATCAGCCTGGGTGCCGGCTTTCTGGCGCTCCGTGCCGGCTTCCAGAATATCGACCGCTCCCAGTACGAGGCGGGCGCCATCGAGGGCATCAAGAGCCGTTGGCAGGAACTGATCTACATCACCATCCCCTCCATGGGGCCGCAGCTGATGTTTGCGGCAGTCATGCAGATCGTCAGCTCCTTCACCGCCGGCACCGTGTCCCAGAATCTGGTGGGCTTCCCCAGCACGGATTACAAGGCGCACACCATTATGAACCACGCCTACGACTACGGCTGGATCCGCTACGAAATGGGCTATGCATCTGCCATCTGTATGATTCTGTTTCTTGTCATGTACCTGCTCAATAAACTCATCGGCAGACTGCTCAACAAATACATGGACTAAAGGAGGGTGCGGAAACAATGGCAAAAAAAGAAAAAGTCTACGGCACCCGCCTGAAGGTGTCCTCCAAGCGTGCCGGTCATAAGATCGGCGGAACGGTGGGAATTTTCATCTTTCTGCTGGTTCTGGCGGTATTCATGGCGCTGCCCCTGTATCTGGCAGTGGTCATGTCCCTGAAGCCGGTGCAGGAGCTGTTCGTGTTCCCGCCGAAGCTCTACGTCATTGATCCCACACTCTCCAACTACAGTGCGATGTTCCGCCTGTGCTCCGATCTGTGGGTTCCGTTCTCCCGCTATGTCTTTAACAGCGTCTTTGTCACGGTGGTGGTAACGCTGGGACAGGTCATCTTCTCCTCCATGGCAGCGTTCTGTCTGGCGAAGATCCGCTTCCCCGGCGCCAAGGCAATCAATTCCATCATCGTGGTATCCCTGCTGTACCAGAGCAACGTCATCTATATCATGCAGTACATGGTGCTGGCAAAGCTGGGCATGATCGATACCTATATGGCACTGATCTTCCCGTCCATCGCCGCTCCCATGAACCTGTTCCTGATGCGCCAGTCCATGACGCAAGTGCCGGATGCCATGATCGAAGCGGCAAAGGTGGACGGCGCAGGCATCTTCCGCATCTGCTGGCAGATCGTCATGCCCAACCAGAAGCCGGCGCTGATGACCGTCATCATCTTCTCGTTCCAGGCGGCATGGAACATTCAGGGCGGCACGCTGGTGTTCCAGGAATCCCTGAAGACCCTGCCCACCGTCGTGCAGCAGGCAGCCTCGGCAGGCCTTGCCCGTGCCGGCGTCGCCATGGCGGCAGCTGTCTTTATGCTGGTGCCCCCGATCGTCATCTTCATGCTGGCACAGCGGCAGGTCATCGAAACAATGGCACATTCCGGAATCAAGGACTAAGAACCTGTCTTCACAAGAAATATATGTGGATTTTCGAGCATAATTTTGTTGCAGACAAGGCAAAAATACGCAGGCGGGCTGTCGCCCGGCAAGTATTTTTCACGCAGGATGCAGCAAAATTTGCCGAAAAGACACGTGTATACGCTTGTGAAGACAGGTTCTAAGAAAGGGTGAGGATTCTTGCAGAACAAGGCAAAATATCTGGCAGCTGCGCTGCTCTCCGGTCTGATGCTGGCAACCGCAGCGGGTGCGCCTGCGGTCTCTGCGGCGGAGCACTACCATGTGTATAACTACGACTGCTGGGGCGAGGCAACGCCGTCGCAGGCAGGCTATGAGGCACAGCGTTCCGTCAGCGGTCTGGATCTGGGCTGCGGGGCATTCAATACCCCCTCGGATCTCTTCCGTGACTGGAACGACCAGTTCTATCTTGTAGACAGCGGCAACAACCGCATTGTTGTGGCAGACCGCACCTTTACCAAGGTGAACCGGATTCTGGAGCGCTTCACGCTGGAGAACGGCAGCGAAACCACACTGAAAGCACCCGAGGGCGTGTATGTGTCGGAGGACACGGGTCTGATCTACATCGCAGACACCGGAAACTCCCGCCTGCTGGCGTGCGACGAGGACGGCAACGTGCAGATGGAACTGAAACGGCCGGACTCCACATTATATGAAAACGAAACCTTCAAGCCTCAGAAAGTGCTGGTGGACAAGGCGGGCAACATCTATATGGTGCTGAACAACATCACCAACGGTGCCGCCATGTTCAACAGCGAGGGCGAGTTCCAGGGCTACTTCGGTGCCAACTCCGTGGACGCTACCGCAGAGGTCGTGGCAAACTACTTCTGGAACATGATCGCCACGGACGAGATGCGTGCCAACTCCTCCCGTAACGTGGCGGCGGGCATCACCAACTTTGACGTGGACGATGAGGGCTTCATCTACACCGTCACCCAGTCCTCCTCCTCCGAGGCGGATCGGGTCAAGAAAGTCAACCCCGCCGGCTATAACCTGTTCTCTGCGCTGGAGGCGACCTTTGGCGATCTGGATTCGGTCTACGACTCCAACACCAATCAGGACTACAGCACCAAGATGGTGGACATCGACATCGACGGCGAGGGACGCATCAACTGTCTGGATCTGGAAACCGGCCGTGTGTTCCAGTACGACGAGGACGGCAACCTGCTGTTCATCCTCGGCTCTACCTCCGACCAGCTGGGCGGCTTCTCCAGGAAGGTGTCCGCACTGGAGACCATGGGGACGAACATCTACGTGGCGGACTCCATGAAGAACACCGTCACGATCTTCTCGGAAACGGAGTTCGGCAGTATTGTCCACGAGGCAGTGGGACTCTATAACGCCGGCTACTACGCCGAGGCGCTCCAGCCGTGGCGGGAGGTGCTGAAGCGGGACGGCAACTCCCAGATGGCATACGTGGGCATCTCGTCCGCCCTTTATAATGAGGGGGACTATGAGGGCGCTATGAAATATGCGAAACTGGCACAGTCCCGCAATCTGTACGACAAGGCGTTCGAGGGCTACCGCTCCGAGTGGCTGAACCGCAACTTCGGCTGGGTCATCCTCGTGGTTGTAGGACTCATCGGTCTGTGGATCTTCCTCCACATCCGGAGCGTCAGGAAGAAGAAAAACCAACCCAGGAATCTCGTGGAAATGCTGCACGAGGGAGAGGAGGCGTGATGCTGCTATGATGGATCTCACACAAAAGCAATGGGTCAAGCACAGTGTGTTCCACCCCTTTGAGGGCTTCGAAGACCTGCGCTGGAAAAAAGGCGGTTCTGTCCTGTATGCCAGCATTGTGGTCCTGCTCTGGTTCGTGGCGGAGATCATCCACGACAATCTGGTGGGCTATCAGTTCGCCGTCACCAATACCAAGATGTTCAGCATCGTCCCGTATCTCGTCCAGACCATTGTGCTGTTTCTGGTCTGGGTCATCGGCAACTGGTCGATCTGCACCCTGCTGGAAGGCGAGGGTACCATAAAGAACATCTATATCTATAGTGCCTATTCCCTGATCCCCTACGTGGTGGGGCTTTACGTCCGGACGATCCTGTCCCACGTGCTGATTCAGGACGAGGTGATCTTCATCACCTGCATCACGGTCATCAGCACCGTCTGGTCAGTCGTCCTGATGTTCAACGCCATCAAGGCGGTGCACCAGTACTCCATCGGCAAGACGATTCTGGCGCTGATCCTCACCGTGGTGGCAATGCTCATGATTCTGATTCTGGTGGTTCTGCTGGTGGCACTGTTCCAGCAGGTATACGTATTCGTTTCTTCCGTCTACACGGAAATCACCTATCGTGTGAGAGTCTAGAAAGGACGGTGGAAAGATAAATGAACAATTGGAAAAAATGGATCGCCGGCGTGTGCGCCCTGAGCCTCTGCCTGACGGCAACGGCGCTTCCGGCATCTGCGGAAGGCGAGGAGGACATCGACCTCATCTCCGACACCTCGGAGGAAACGCCTGTTGCGGACGGCGAACCGGCTGACGGAGCGGAAACCGCCGAGGAGGCGACCCGTTCCGAGGCGCAGGAGGAAATTACGATTACAGCAGCGCAGGTCACCCAGTACATGAAGAAAAAGAACGCCTGCGACGGCATCACCTTCTACAGCCGTCCGGAGGACTATGAGGACACCATCTCTGACGAGGATGTGGTAGATCTGCTGGACGACATCGAGCTTGCTGGCATCGACGACGAAACCGGCGAGGTGGTCTGCACCCTGGAAGAGGAGGACGACACCAGCGACTTCGTGATCTTCCTCAGTCCGGAGGGGCGCTGGCTGGTGTACATGGACACCGATTACCAGAAGGTCATTCAGGTGCGCCAGATCGTCTCCCTGCTGGACAGCGAACTGCTCTTCCAGTCCAGAGACCACAAGACCCTGGAGCTGTACAGCAAGGACTACGACGAGGTGGAGCGCAGCTACACCTCTGACGGCAAAGCAAAGGACGGCGAGGTCACCTACACCAACGAGGACGGCTGGCAGGTGGTGCTCTCGGATACGTATGATGCCGTGATCTCCTCGGCACGGTTCGTCACCGAGAACGACCGGCTGGCGCTGTATGTGGACGATGACCGTGCAGTCATCGGACTGTACGACAAGACAGCGGAAAAGATGTGGTGGTCTACGCCGGAGAACGTGGGACACGATAAGCGTGCCACCAACACCATCGTGAACGACCTCTCCTCCTCCCTGCGCATGGTCTACGGCGAACCGGAAGCGAGAAGCACCACCACGCTCCACTCCACCGGCGACGGCAAGGTCAAGGTCAAGGACACTGGCGACGGCGTGAAGATCACCTATCGCTTCCACAAGGCGGGCATCACCATTCCCGTGACCTACACGCTGGAGGACGACTATCTGGAGGCACGCATCGAGACGGACGAGATCGAGGAAGAGGACACCTCCCAGACCGGCAAGCTGGTCACCTCCCTCTCTCTCATGAGTAGCTTCGGCGCAGCCTCCGATCAGGAGGACGGCTACTTCGTGATCCCTGACGGCAGCGGTGCGCTGATCCGCTATAACAACGGCAAGACCAGCGCCAAGAGCTATACCGGCTATGTCTACGGTACCGACCTGACCGCCGTGCCCCTCCAGCAGCCCGCTGTGACGGAGCAGGTGTACCTGCCCATGTACGGCATTGTCAACAGCGACAGCGCCATGATGGTGGTGTGCACCGAGGGCGACTCCAACGCCAAGCTCACCGCCAGCGTCAGCGGACAGTCCAAGAGCAGCTATAACGTCTGCGGATTTGACTTCACCCTGCGGGACTCCGACTCCTACTATATGTCGGGGGACAACTCCACTGCCCTCACCGTCTTTGAGGACGGCGACATCAAGACGGATGCCGTGGCGCTGCGGTACTACCCGCTGAAAACGGAGGATACGCCGGACTACAGCGACGTGGCAAACGCCTACCGGAACTACCTCACCGGGGAGCAGGGCGTGACCTCCACCGTGACATCCGCCGATGCCGGTCTGTACCTGAACCTCTACGGCGGAACAGAAAAGGAGAAGTCCATTCTGGGCATTCCCGTGACACTGAAAAACTCCCTCACCACCTTTGCACAGGCGGAGGACATTCTCACGGACCTGACCGCAGACGGCGTTTCGCCGGAGGACATCCGGGTACAGTACTACAACTGGACGAATGCCGGCATCACCGGCAAGGTGGATCTCAAGGCAAAGCCCGCCGGCTGTCTGGGCGGCAAGGGCGACTGGAAAGACCTCATGGACTACGCCGGCAGGAACGGCATCACCATCTATCCGGCAGTGGACAACCAGACCTTTGCCTCCGGCAGCGGATACTACACGTTCACGGACACCACCGTCCGCATCTCCGGTTCTTACGCCCGTATCTATCCGTACAATCTGGCGTACGGCAACCAGAGCAGTGCGGAGAGGCCCCTCTCGCTGCTCTCTCCGGCGGCGTTCTCCGAGATCTACGAGAAGCTCACCGGAAACTTCACCAAGAAAAACCTCTCCGCAGTTTCGCTGGGCAGCATGACCTCTGTTCTCTACGGCGACTACGGCAAGAAGGAGATCTGCCGGGACAAGGCACAGGAGATCCTGACCCGGTCCTACCAGCAGATCACCGATGCAGACATCGTCATGCTGGCGGATACGGCAAACGCCTATGCGCTCCCCTATGTGCAGGAGCTGACCGATGTGCCCCTCCAGTCCAGCGGCTACGATGTGTTTGACGAGGACATCCCGTTCTATCAGATGGTCATGCACGGGCTGAAGCCCTACGCCTCCACCGCCGTCAACGCCTCCGCCACACCGGAGGAAACCGTGCTGCTCTCCATTGCAACGGGCAGCAGCCTGCACTATGACATGATCGGCGAGGAGACTAGCGAGCTGAAGGACACCGTGCTGGACGGACTGTACTACGCCGGCGCAGACGACTGGAAGGACAACGCCGCCCAGTCCTATGCGTTCGCCAAGACAGTGACCGCCGGACTGGGTGACCAGCAGATCACCGGCTACGTGCGGGAGGGCGACGTCATCACCACGACTTATGAAAACGGCGCCGTGACCGAGGTCGATCTTGCAGCGCAGACCGTCACCGCAGACGGCAAAACCTATGCGCTTTCTGAGTATGTCGAGGAAGGGAGTTGGAAGTAATCATGAAAATGGCGTATGAAAAACGAAAGAGCATGTACGGCTACGGCTTCATTGCACTGTGGTTCGTGGGCGCACTGATCTTTTTTCTGATTCCCGTGGTGGAGTCACTGCTCTATTCCTTTCAGGAGATCGCACCGGACACCGGCGGCATGGTCGGCAAATGGGTGGGGCTGGACAACTATAATTATGCCTTTAACGTAGACCCGAACTACCGCCAGTATCTGGTAAAGGTGCTGGAGGAAACCGCATGGAAGACACCGCTCATTCTGGTGTTCTCCCTGTTCGTTGCCGTCATCCTGAACCAGAAGTTCAGGGGGCGCACGTTCTCCCGTGCGGTATTCTTCCTGCCGGTCATCATTGCCACAGGCCCGGTGTATAACATCATCAACGGCAACCTCCAGAGCACCGGCAACAGCGATGCCAGCCAGTTCTCCACCATGTTCTCTACCGATCTGCTGGGCGAGCTGATGGAATTCCTCGGCATCTACGGCATCTCGGACGGCGTCCAGACCACCATCGAAACAGTGTCGGACAACATCTTCGGCATCGTCTGGAACTCCGGCATCCAGATCCTGATCTTCCTCGCCGCCCTCCAGAACATTCCGGTGTCCGCCAAGGAGGCGGCGCAGATGGAGGGCGCAACGGCATGGGAATACTTCTGGAAGATCACCCTGCCCTATGTCAGCCCCATGATTCTGGCGTGCTTTATCTTCACCATCATCGACTCCTTCACCGACCCGAACAACGTGGTCATGGGACGGATTCTGGATCTCCAGTCCGACTGGCAGTACGGTCCGGCATCGGCGATGGCGTGGGTATATTTCGCCATCGTCCTCGCTGCCGTGGGCATCATTACCGCAATCATCAACAAGTTCGTGTATTACGAAGTCGAATAAGGAGGTGACAAACATGGAAAATGTCAAGGGTGCAACACCCGTTTCCTCCCCCAAGGATGACGCCGAAGTGGGAAACGGCATGAGCAAACGTGAGGCACGCAGAATCCGCATGCGGAGCATGAACAAATCCGAGATCGCCTACATGCGCCGCAAGCGGGTTTTCGAAGCGGTCTGGCCGTTCTTCCGATTCTTCATTCTGTTCGGTCTGTGCTTTGTCATCCTCTATCCCCTGATCTATATGATCAGCTGCGCATTCCGGGATTCCGCCGATATGAGCGACCCCACGGTCATGTGGATTCCCCGCCACCTGACGCTGGAGGTCATCAAGGAGACCGCCGGTGTCATGGACATCTGGAAAACGCTGGGGACGACCCTCCTGCTGAACATCGGCTGTTCGCTGGTACAGGTCGCCTCCTGCGCACTGGCAGGCTACGGCTTCGCCCGCTTTAAGTTCAAGGGCAAGGGTCTGCTCTTCGGCATCGTGGTCATGATGATCCTCGTGCCGTCCCAGATCATCGCCATTCCCCAGTACATGCTGTTCCGGCACTTCGGACTGTTCGGGCTGGAGGTCAACCTCATCAACTCCAAGCTCTGCATGTACCTGCCGGCAGCCATGGGCAACGGCATCCGTGCCGGACTCATGATCTTCATCTTCCGCCAGTTCTTCAAGGGACTCCCCAAGGAGCTGGAGGACGCTGCCTATCTGGACGGCTGCGGTCCGCTCCGCACCTTCGTACAGGTCATGATCCCCAACGCATCCTCCTCGTTCCTGACGGTCTTTCTGTTCTCGGTGGTGTGGTACTGGAACGACTACTATGTCAGCTCCACTTTCTTCACCAAAAACCAGACCATTGCGCTGATGTTGAAAAACCTGAGCACCCTGCTGTCCCAGCAGCTGTTCAATAACGCAGATGTCAGCCCCAGAGAACAGATCGTGTGGATGGAGGCAGGCTGCCTGATCTCCATTCTGCCCATCCTGATCATGTACGTCTTCTTGCAGAAGTACTTCACCGAGGGCATTGAACGCTCCGGTCTGGTCGGCTGAGGCGGTTCGTCCCAAAAGCGCACCCCCGCAGAGTTCTCCTGCGGGAGTGCATGGTTTCCCCAAAAGTCTGCGGCACTGGTAGAAACGCACAAACGGAGTTGTTGAAAACCTGTTGAAAACTTTTCCCAGCCGTTCCGCAGGCTGCCAAAATCGACGGAAAAGCCTGCTGCTGTCCCGCCGGACTCGCTGAAAATTGTGAAAAAGCTACAAAAACGGGCATGATATTCCCCAAAGAATTTTAAAAAAGTTAGTCGGATGGGCTTGACACGGGCGAAATAATATGTTAAAATACACTTGTAAATTATTTATAAGACCTTTTGCGGGTACTTGTAAATATTCATTTCTTGCCGCTGAACGGCGGCACACACCGGCTGCGGCGTCTGTCGCAGAGTTTCATATCAGCAATGTGAACGGGGTGCGCCGTATCCGCCATGTATCGTATCTGCCCAAATTGACGGACGGCAATACAAACAAAATTCTTACAGAGAGAGGTAAAAAGAGAATGAAGAAATTTAACAGAGTTCTCGCTGCAGCCATTGCAGTACCGGTGGCTATGGGTCAGGTACTGGCAATCTCCAGCTCCGCAGCAGTAAAGCCGGATGCAGCGCAGATCACCGCAGACAAGCTGCTGTATGTAAATCCGGAGTCCGAGATCAAGGACGGCAAGCAGGTTTCCGACTGGAACACCCGTATGGCCGGCTATGTAAAGGATGTAAATGGCGAGTACAGCGTTGACGCAAAGAGCATCGTGGAAGGCCTGTCCGGCACCGGCAAGTACACCAGCCTGGTAAAGGATATCGTTTCCGCTTCTGCAAATCCGACCCTGACCGTCAAGGACGGCGTTTTCACCGTTTCCGGTGACGCTGATCTGAGCGCTTACATGGTTCCGCAGATTCAGGACAAGCTGAACGAGCTGGGCGTTGACTACACCGTAGACGCTTCCATCCTGAAGACACACTACAGCTTCGTTGTTTCCACCGATCTGGAAAACAGCAAGGAAGCTACTGTAACCGGTTCTATCACCAACGACAAGAACAACACCGCTTACACCGTTTCGGCTTTTGACGAGTACCTGAACGCAGTGGTTGCTGATCTGTCTGCACAGGTACAGGCTGCTGTTCCGGCTGCTGATGTTGCACAGTTCAGCAAGATCCTGGGCGAAGCTGCTGCAAACTACAGCAGCTACACCGAGCTGACCAAGGCAATCGCAGCAAATTCTTTCGAGGAAACTTCTTATGCAAATGCCGATGCAGTGGTTGCTGCAATCGTTGATTTCGCTGCAAAGAATGGCTTCGAGTCTGCTGCAAGCAAGCCGAAGACCGTTGACGGTCTGGTTGCTGCATACGGCAGCTACTTCGACAAGGGCATCAGCGCAGTAAACGACGTTCTGACCCAGAGCGATGCAAACGTAAAGCTGAGCATCTCTGCTGCTGACGTTGCCGCTGTTCTGAACGAGGGCACAAACTTCAAGGCTAGCGCAACCAATGGCGCATATGACCTGACATTCGAGATTCCGGACGCTGAGCAGGACGCTGTCAAGGCTTACGTTGCAAAGCAGAATCCGGATAAGGAGTTCGTATCTTTCGACACCGTAAAGGAAGTTGAAGTTACTTTCGCAACAACCGGTACCGTTTCCTTCGATGTAACCCGTACGGTAACATACGAGCTGAAGGATAAGGAAACCACTACTACTACAACATCGGATACCAATACCACCACTACCACAACTACTTCCGGCAGCGGTGAGACCACTACCACTTCTGGCAGCGGTGAGACCACTACCACTTCCGGCAGCGGTGAGACCACTACCACCTCCGGCACTGGTGAAACTACCACCACTTCCGGCAGCGGTGAGACTACCACCACTTCCGGCACTGGCGAGACCACAACCACTACTTCTACCGACATCATCCCGATGAAGGACATCGAGAGCATCTCCGTTGAGGTTGGCGAGGGCGTATACTTCTCTGATGAAGAGTCCTTCGATGCTTCTGAGCTGATCGTATCTGCTGTTGCTACCCTGAAGGATGGCACCACCAAGGATCTGGATGCAAGCTACTTCGGCTTCCTCCAGACTCCGGCAGATGTTTACACTGCTCCGTATTACAAGGGCGCAGTTGACATCTACTACGTTGGCGATGCTGACAAGACCGCTCTGGAAGACAAGCCCACTGTTGCAGTTGCAATGAAGGGTGACACTCAGCTGGACGGCGATGTTGACATGGACGATGCATTCGATACCCTGCAGTACTATTCTTCCAGCGCAGCTGGCAAGACTGTAACCTTCACTGACGGTTCTGACGAACTGCTGGAGAAGCTGGCATTCTATGTAAGCGACATCGACACCGAGTCCAAGGCTGGCAAGAAGACTGAAGATGCTGAGATCTCCATGGATGACGCATTCAACATCCTGCAGTATGTATCTTACAGAGCTGCTGGTAAGGACGTTGTATGGTCTGACGTGATCGGCAAGTAAGCAAATCCCAATTCCCAAATTCATGCGTTGTTACTGTGTCCGGCGTAAGGTGCATATTGCGCCGGGTGCATAACATAGATTTATTTTTGAAAGGAAATAGAAAAATGAAGACTACATTGAAAAGAACAATGGCAGCTCTCTCTGCTGCTGCTATCGTAGCTACATCTGCTGCTGTTCTGGCTGTTCCGACAAGCGCAGCTGGCGGCACTGCAACCATCGGCACTGTTGAAGTAACTGTTGAAGAGGCTAAGGCTGGACAGATCAAGGTTCCGGTAAGCGTTGACAACAACTTCGTAAAGCTGTCTCTGGGCGCTGAGTGGGACACCAGCGAACTGGACTGCACTTCCATCAAGTGCAACTCCAGCAGCCTGGCTCTGAAGTTTGCTTACTCTGAGGCATATGACTTCGCATGGCTGCCGTTCCTGAGCACCGACGCTGACCGTGACGGTAACGTTCTGGCTTACGACGTTGCAAACGGCGCAACTGTTGCATACCTGATCTTCGACATCAAGGATGCTGACATTCAGCCGGGTGACACCTACACCATCACTGCTGCTGCTACCGGCCGTGACGGCACAAAGGCACAGTTCGAGAACGTAAACGGCGACGGCGGTCTGACCACTGCAGTTTCCGGCGCTATCGTAGTTAAGGGCGAGCCGACCACCGAAGAGCCGACCACTGAGGCTCCGACCACCGAGGCTCCGACCACCGAGGCTCCGGTTGTTACCACTGCGGCTGCAACCACTGCAGCTCCGAAGGCTACCACAACCGCTAAGGCTGCTACTCCGGCAGCTACCACCACCAAGAAGGCTGCTGCTGCTTCCACTTCTTCTCCGAAGACTGGTGACGCACTGCCGATCGCTGGCGTTGCTGTAGCTGTAGCTGTTATCGGCGGCGTAGCTCTGGTTTCCAAGAAGAGAAAGTAAGAGTTAACACAGAGTAATCTGTTTCGCAACTGAATTGTGCGCAGTTTCTGCGCCACGCATGAGGGCACTCCCAAAGGCATCCGCCAGAGGGGGTGCCCTCGTTGCGTTTCGATGTTTTTTGAGCCTGTTCCCGCAAAAAAAACCCGTCTCCGGCGATGCCGGAAACGGGTACACAGCAATTCAAATTCTCAGCTCAGTCCGCCTCGCCGGAAGAATCCCTCCTGCACGGCGTAGATACAGCCGCACAGGAAGCGGTAGCGCTCCTGAATGGGGCTGAGGGACACGGTATCGGCGAAAGTATCCTCGGTGTACTCCCGCAGGTACGTCTGCACCTGTTCCAGATTCCGCTGGGTGAAGCCAAAGCCGTGGAGACACACGCTGTCGCTGAAATAGGCACAGCGGAGGTTATTCAGCAGCAGGCTGAACTTCGCCATGATCTGCTCCGTCGCCGGAATCAGTGCCACGTCCTCCTCCGATGCCGTCAGCAGGGAGGCCAGCGTGACCTGCGTCAGGTCGCCGTCTGTGAGCTGGTACAGCGCCGGTGTCTGCGCCTCGGAGAATACGGCGGAAACGTCCTTCTGGATGGCGCTGAGGGATAGTTCTGCACGCACACTGCCACGGGGATAGCCCTCTGCCTCTCTGCCGTCCGGCACGACGATCATATTCTCCACGTAGTACCGGCTGCTGCAAATGTCATGGAGCGGTTCTGCGCCCTGCATGGGGATGGCGTAGAAGTGGTCGTCCCCCCAGTGCAGGAAGAGCTGGCGGTTGCTGATGACGTGGTTCCGTGCCTGATACTGCACCCCTGCCATGGCGAACTGCGTCACGGCGCTGCCCAGATAGATGGTGGTGTTGCAGCGGTCTGTCAGAAGGCGCTGGAACAGGGGGAACTGCAGCACGCCGTCCTCGGTGGTCTCGCCGTCCAGCTGCTGCCACACAGCGGGCATCACGCCGATGCCGATGCCAATGAGGTTCTTCGAGGTGAGGCAGCTGTTTTGCAGCATGGTCTTCGCCGTGGAGGCAATAACCCCTGCCGCATATTCCGCCGTCAGATTGCCGCCGTGGATGATAACCTTCTTGTCCATGGTCTCCAGATTCAATGTGGTCAGTCCGACGGAGATCTCCTTTTCATCCACGTACACGCCCAATGCAAAGCGATACGTTGCATTGATGTCCAGCAGGATCTTCCGGCGTCCCTTCTTGACTGCCGCACCGGGTTCTACCGGCTCCTCGCCGATCTCTTCCAGAATGTGCTGGGAGATCATTTCATTGGTGATGATGGTAACCGCCGCACGGGTGATTTGCAGTGCCGTGGAGATATCCACACGGGAGATCGGCCCCTGCTCCCGCACCACACGCAGGATCTGCATGCGGTTTCTCCGCTTGAGATCCAGTTTACTAATGCCACAATCGTTCATGACGTTCTTCCTTTTCTTTTCAAAACATATCCGACCATCCCGTTTCCGGAACAATCGGATTCTTGCCTCCGGTTTCTCTTACGTACCCATCCGGAGGTTCTCTTATTTATTCATTTTATCACAAAATTTTACGAATTGCAACTGAAAAAGTGCCAAATCCGATAAAATTTACACCGTATACACATTCCGGCAGGTCACGCCGACACCAATTCCAGCAGCGTGGTAAACAGCTTCACCACCGCCGGCATTGCCGCCATGGACAAAATCGTTGTCATGGCAAAGATGCCGGAGGCGTACACGTCGTTCATGCTGTGCTTCTGGCACTGGAGCGTGCACATCGCCGCAGAGGGCGCTGCCATGAGCACCAGCACCACCGTCCGCACCTCCATGGGGATAAAGGACAGGGGCAGGAACAGCAGCGTCAGCAGCAGAGGAATGCCCAGCAGCTTCACGGCGCTCACGTAGTACACCCGTGGGGTGCGCACCGCCTGCAGCAGGTTGGCCTGCGCCACACTGATGCCGGAGGCGACCATTGCCATCGGCGTATTCAGCCCCGCCACGTAGTCAAAGGTGGTTTGCAGAATTCCCGGCAGCTGGATGCGGCAGAAAAACAGCACCAGTCCGATGGCAATGCCGATCATGGTGGGAGAGCAGAACTTTTTCAGGAGGGCACGGCGGTCGTGCTGTCCGGTGAGGAGCATGATGCCGTGCGTCCACGCAAAGCAGAAGAAGATGGTGAGGAACGCCGTGGCGTAGAACACACCCTCGTTGCCCAGCAGGGCGCTCGCCAGAGGGATGCCCATGAAGCCGCAGTTGCTGTAGATGACGGAGAAGCGCTCAATCTCCGTCTCCCTGCCGGCTTTCCGGCGAATCAGCAGGTACGCCGCCGTGATCGCCACCACGTAGGAGATTGCCGCAATGAGGAACGTCCACAGCATATTCACCACCAGCCGGAACTCGTACTCCACCTCGGAATAGGCGTTCACCACCAGCACCGGCGTGACGATCTCCAGCACAAAGCTGGAGAACTGGCGGCCGCCGTTCTTGTCCACAATTTTCGTGCGGTAGGCGATGATGCCCACCAGATTCAGCAGCAGCATGATCGCCGCCTGCTTCAAAATGATCCATGCCATTGATGCATTCTCCCCGTTTCATCCGCATATTTCGTCCAGTCACAAACAGGTGGAAACCGAGCTGTCGATTTCCACCTGCTTTTTAGTATACCATAAGGTTGTTAACGGTTTGTGTCTACGAGAAAAACACAGGCTGAATTTGTTTTCCGTCCAGCGCAAGGGACACGGTTTCCGGCAGCTGTTTGAAATCCGCCACCAGGGAGGCGGGCTTCTCCGCCGGCGCATCCTGCCGCAGGGGCACGAAATAATAGTGCTTGGTATTCATCAGCAGCCCGATATTTTTCGCCGAGCCACGCAGGGCATCGTTGGTGGCGAGCGCCAGCACCACGGGTTTTTGCCGGCGCAGCATGGATTTCACCGCCATGGTCGCCGTGGTATCCGTAATGCTGTGCGCCAGCTTTGCCGCTGTATTTGCCGTACAGGGTGCCACCGCCAGCACATCCAGCATGGATTTCGGGCCGAGCGGTTCCACCTCCGCAATGGTGCGGAGCGCCTTTTTGCCGCAGATCTCCTCCAGCTCTGCCACACGCACCGCCGCCGTGCCAAAGCGTGTATCCATGCCGGCGGCGTGCTCCGAGAAGATCGGCGTCAGCACTGCGCCGGACTCCCGCAGGCGTTTTGCCTGTGCGAAAGCGGCGGAAAAGGTACAGAACGAACCGGTGACCACAAACCCGATTCGCTTACCTGTCAGATCGTTCATGGGCGAATCCCCTCTCCTTGAGAATGTTGCAGATGGTGTCCGCAATGATCTCGCCCGCCGTCGCCGGTGCGACCTTTGCCGGAAGCGCCAGCGCCAGCAGTGCCGGAATCTCCAGCCGCCGTGCCGCCGCAAAATCCGTGCCGCCCGGACGGGATGCCAGATCGATGATCAGGCTCTCCGGCGGCATCCGGCGCAGCACCGGCTCCTCCAGCAGCAGTGCCGGAACGGTGTTATACACCAGATTGCACTGTGCTGCCGCCGCTCCCAGTTCCTCCGGCGGCACGGCCCGGCAGCCATGCATTTCCGCCAGCGCACGGCTCTCGCAGCGGCGGGCGCACACCGTGACCTCCATCCCGAGCGCACGCAGCCGAGGTGCCAGCGCCATGCCGATTCTGCCGTACCCCACCACCAGCGCACTGCCGCCGTGCAGGGTCGTGGGCATCTGTTCCATGGCGGTCTGGATGGCGCCCTCCGCCGTGGGGACGGCGTTGGCAAGGCACAGCTCCTCACGGCCGAGATAGTCCTCCACCTGCTGCGCCCCGAACTGCGTCCGCACCGCTGGACTGCACTTCCCGCCCAGCACCAGTGCGCCGGACTTCGTGCCGGCCGCCAGCTGCGCCAGAGGAATGGGAGACGACCCCAGCGGTGCGGCAACGGTTTCGCCGTCCGCACTCGCCGGAATGGGCAGCACCAGCAGATCGCAGGGCGCTGCGGGAACGCCCTCCGGACACCAGAGCACGCCGGAAACCTTCCGGTGCTCCGGCAAAACGCCCAGCACGTGCACCTCCGCCTCCAGCCGCTGCGCCAGCCGTGCCGCCGCATACTGCTGCCGCCGGTCGCCGCCGGCAAACCATATCACATATTTGGATCTCATCACTGTCCCTCCGCTTCTGCGCTGTATGCGCTCTTGCCACATTCTATGCGGTGTCAGGGGGAAGCGTTCCGGGGGCGCAGTTTCACGGCGGACACAGCACAGACCGCAAACTCCTCTCATAACTTAGAAGAAAACTTTTTACAGAAGTCCGACCGTCCCTTTTTCGGGGGATCTGCCGAAAAACCCCCTGAGAGCTCGTGTTCATAGGCGTCTATCTACGTCTTTTCGGCAAATTTTGTTGCATACTGCGTTAAAAATTTTTGCCATACGAAAGTATGCCTGCAAATTTTTGCCTTGTCTGCAAAAAAAATTTGCTCGAAAATCCGCATATATTTCCGATGAACACAAGCTCTGACAAATGCCGGAAATATTAAATTTTGTTTTTTCTGCAAGAACACTTGCACTCCAGGGAAAGATGTGTTATAATATTGATAAGGCCGCGTGCCGTACAACACGCATGATTTCCGGACGCCATTTCGCCGTCCCAATCAATTTATGCAAAGGAGTAGGCTCCAAAGAGCCGAGTGTGAGAGCAATGAGAGTATCAGAGATGAATCGGGAAGCACTGGAAGCATTTCAGGCGCAGTGCCAGAAGGAATATGCTGCATTTCAGGCAGAGGGTCTGAAGCTGGATATGTCCCGCGGCAAGCCGGCGCCGAAGCAGCTGGATCTGACCAACGGCATCCTCACCTGCCTGTCGGAAGAGGACTATCGGGCAGAAAACGGTCTGGACTGCCGCAACTACGGCTGTCTGGACGGACTGCCGGAGGCAAAGGCATTCTTTGCACCTATGCTGGGTGTAAAGCCGGAGGACGTGATCGTCTGCGGCAACTCCAGCCTGAATATCATGTACTGGGCAATGTCCCTCGCTATGACCAACGGTGTGATGGGCAGCAAGCCGTGGGGCAAGTACGATAAGGTAAAGGTGCTCTGTCCGGTTCCGGGCTATGACCGCCACTTTGCAGTCAGCCAGTTCCTCGGCATGGAGCTGGTAAATGTTCCCATGAAGGAAGACGGGCCGGATATGGACATCGTCGAAAAGCTGGTGGCAGAGGATGACACCATCAAGGCGATCTGGTGCGTGCCCATGTACTCCAATCCGGGCGGCGTGGTATACAGCGACGAAGTGGTAAAGCGTTTCGCAGCCCTGAAGCCCAAGGCAAAGGATTTCCGCATCTTCTGGGATAACGCATACTGCGTACACCATCTGGTAGACAATCCGCCGGTACAGGCAAACCTGCTGGAAGAGGCAAGAAAGGTTGGAAACGAGGATATCTGCTATATGTTCGCCTCCACCTCGAAGATCACCCATCCGGGTTCCGGCATTGCCATGATCGCAGCCAGCGAGAACAACCTGAAGTACCTGAAGAATGCGCTGGGCTTCTCCACCATCGGCTACGATAAGCTCAACCAGCTCCGCCACCTGCGTTTCTTTGGCGGCAAGTTCGAGAATCTGGTAGCGCACATGAAGAAGCACAAGGCTCTGATCGCCCCGAAGTTCCGGATCGTTGAAAACACACTGGAGCGGGAACTGGCAGATCTGGGCATCGCCAGCTGGTCGAACCCCCAGGGCGGCTACTTCATCTCCTTCAACCAGAAGGGCTGCGCAAAGCGCATTGTCCAGCTGTGCAAGGAGGCAGGCGTAGTCCTCACCGGTGCCGGCGCATCCTTCCCCTACGGTGTCGATCCGGAGGATGAGAACATCCGTATCTCCCCCACATTCCCCACAGAGGAGGAGCTGCAAAAGGCAATGGAAGTGTTCGTTTGCAGCGCAAAGCTGGCAGCCGCAGAGCAGGCACTGGCAAAGTAAACAGCCGGCGAGGCGCTCTGCATACATTTGCAGAGACAGGCTGCGCCGTGTCCGACGATTTCACACAACAATAGCAAAGAAAAAAGGGACACAGGTGGCTGTGTCCCTTTTGGTTTATGGTTGATTTTGAAAGATGGGAAAACGTTTACAAGCGGACACGGCACGCCGTGTCCCTACAATACAAAAAATGTTTGTTTCCAGTAACTCAGCAAAGCCGTCTTACTTCCCGTTCTCCTTTTTCCACGCCAGATACTCTTCATACGTTCCCTGCCGGTCGATGCAGCCCTCCGGTGTGATCTCGATGATACGGTTCGCCACGGTTTCCAGAATCTCGTGGTCGTGGGAGGACAGGATGACAACGCCCTTGAAGTTCACCAGTCCGTTATTCACGGCGGTGATGCTCTCCAGATCCAGATGGTTGGTGGGTCTGTCCAGCAGCAGCACATTGGAGTGGAACAGCATCATGCGTGCAAACATGCAGCGCACCTTTTCCCCGCCGGACAGCACCTTGACCGGCTTGTAAATGTCATCGCCGGAGAAGAGCATCCGCCCCAGAAAACCACGCAGATAGGTTTCTGTCTCGTCTGCGGTGGAGTACTGCCGGATCCACTCCAGAATGGAGTCGTCGTTGTCGTTGAAGTAGGCGGAGTTGTCCACCGGGAAGTACGAGGTCGAGGTGGAAACGCCCCACTTGAACGTGCCCTCGTCCGGCTGCTCCTCCTCCATGAGAATCTTGAACAGCATGGTGATCGCCTGTTCGCTCTCGCCGATGAACGCCACCTTGTCGGTGCGTCCCAGGGTAAAGCTGACGTTGTTCAGCAGCTTCACGCCGTCCACGGTCTTGGAGATGCCGCTGACCTGCAACACCTCCTTGCCCAGCTCCCGGTCCATGTCAAAGCCGATGAACGGGTAGCGTCTGCTGGATGCCGGCAGCTCCTCCACCGTCAGGTTGTCCAGCAGCTTCCGGCGGGAGGTCGCCTGTTTGGACTTGGACTTGTTGGCGGAGAACCGTGCGATAAAGGTTTTCAGCTCGGCGATCTTGTCCTCCACCTTCTTGTTCTGCTGTTTGATGAGGCGCTGCATCATCTGGCTGGACTCGTACCAGAATTCGTAGTTGCCCACGTACATTTTGATCTTGGTGTAGTCGATGTCCACAATGTGGGTGCAGACGTCGTTGAGGAAGTGGCGGTCGTGGGATACCACGATGACCGTGCCGAAGTACTCGGACAGGAAGTCCTCCAGCCATGCGATGGCGTCAATATCCAGATGGTTGGTCGGCTCGTCCATGAGGATGATGTCCGGATTCCCGAACAGCGCCTGCGCCAGCAGGATCTTCACCTTTTCGTTGCCGGACAGGTCTGCCATCTGCTGATAGAGCAGCTCCTTCGACAGTCCCAGCCCCTGAATCAGCTTGGAGGCGTTGGACTCTGCCTCCCATCCGTCCAGCTCGGCAAATTCCGCCTCCAGCTCCGAAGCCAGAATGCCGTCCTCCTCGGAGAAATCCTCCTTGGCATAGAGGGCATCTTTCTGCTGCATGATGTCGTAGAGCCGCTGGTTTCCCATGATGATGGTGTCCAGAACGGTGTATTCGTCGTAGGCGAAGTGGTCCTGCTTGAGGACGCTCATGCGGAGGTTCTTGGGAATATTGACCTCGCCGGTGGTGGGCTTGAGCTGTCCGCAGAGAATCTTCAGGAATGTGGACTTTCCGGCACCGTTGGCACCGATCACGCCGTAGCAGTTGCCGGCGTTGAATTGGAGATCGACGTTTTTGAAAAGCGTGTCGCCGCCGAACTGGAGGCTGACATTGGAAACTGTAATCATGAAACTGTCCTTTCTGTTCTGAGGTTGTTATCAGTATACCATGAAACCGCCGAATTTGCAAGGGGGCATGCAAATCCATTTTTATGAGAGCCTCCCCTGAAAGGGGAGGTGGGCGGCGAAGCCGCTCGGAGGGGTCTTTGTGAAACCTTTTGTATTTGTTTTGAATTTCCCAAATGGACCCCTCAGTCAGTGCTGCGCACTGCCAGCTCCCCTTTCAGGGGAGCCTTATTTTTTCAGGGGGAGCCTCATTTTTCTTTTTTGTGATATGAAATGATTTCCCCGCACGCCAAAAGACACAAAAAACGCCCCACGGGGTAAATGGGACGTTTTTTGCTATGATATAGGGATTATTGGGGATTCCGCTCCGCATCGGGGTGTACACGGAGCGGTTAGAGGATGTTACATGCTCTCTTTGAGCATGGTTCTAGTATACCGGATGAATGTGTTCGTTTGGTGAAACTGGCTTGAAAACGGACTGAAAAGCATGCGAATAGTCCGTGAGAGATCGTGCGTAATTTTCTCCTGCCAAAACCGCAAAAGCGCACGGCTCTGACACCGTGCGCTTTTGCAAATTTATGGAAATTTGAAAGGAAAGAAAATTTCAAGGGGGATTTTGTCCTGTGTCCCTGCCGTACCGCAGAGCACAGGTTCAGGAACGCTGTGCGTTCTTGCCGAAATTGCCGCCGGGTGCGCCGGAGGGCGGATCGCCTGCCGGCATACCGCCGCCGAATCTGCCGGACGTGCCGCCGGTGACATTGTCCTGGAGTGTGGAGAGAGATTCTGCGCTGGCGGTGTTCTTTTTCGAATCGGTTTCCTTGGCGCTGGTGTCGGAGGCTGCCGTGGTAATCTGGGTGGATGTGCCGGAATCGGCACTGGAATTGGTATCGGATGAAGTGCAGCCGGTGCAGGCAATGGCAGCAGCCATTGCCATGCCCATGGCCCAGGCGAAATATTTGTGTTGCATAGTCTGCACGCTTCCTTTCGTTTTTACTGCCCCGTGTTGCGATGGATTCATAGTGGTGGTATTTCCTTTATCATAGAGTCCCCAAATCCCGTTCTTTTTCTGTAAGATAAGTATCGCATTTGATTGTGCAAATCCGGTGAAAATTCTGCGTGCACCGCCTAAAATTCCGGGGAAAACCGAGGAATTTTTTGGATTGTCATCAGAAATACGGGATAGTAAGCGTGAATCTGGATTCATTTTGTAGGGACATGGATCAGCCTGACGAATCTAACGACTCCGATTTTTTCTGTCCCTGCACGATACTTTCCGCCATCGCCCCGCAAAAAAACGGGAACCGCATTCCACATGCAGTTCCCGCTGAATCTTTAGAGCTCTTATTCTTTTCCGTTTCCCTGTTCCGGCGCATGCACTACATCCCGGATGACAAACCAGAACGTAGAGCCCTTGCCCAGCTTACTATTCACGCCGTAGTCATAGCCGTGCATTTTGAGGATGGTCTTGACGATGGTCAGACCCAGTCCCGTGCCTACGACCTCCCGCTTGTGATTCTCCGAGCGGTAGTACTTGTCGAAAATCAGCTTGATCTTGTCCTCCTCAATGCCGTCGCCGGTGTCCCGCACCTCAATGCGCACCCCGTTGGGCGTGTTGATCTGGGTGACAAACACCTGCTTGTCCTCCTTGGAGGTGTAGTTGATGGCGTTGTTGATGAGGTTGCCGATGACACGGTCGATCTTGCTCTCATCGCAGTGCACCAGACACGGCGGTGCCGGCGTAAAGTGGATGTGATATCCCATGTGCTCCGAAACGCCCTCGTAGCGGTGGGCGATCTCCGCCATGCACTGGGAGATGTCGAACGTGCTGTAGTTCAGCTTCTGTGTGCCGCTCTCCAGACGGGAGAGATCCAGCATGTCGTTCACCAGCAGGGAGAGCCGGTCGGTCTCCTCGATGATGATGTTGAGGTGCTGTTCCCGCTTCACCGGATTGTCGCCGGAGAGATCCCGGATCATCTCCGCATACGCTTTCATCATAGTGAGGGGCGTGCGCAGGTCGTGGGATACGTTGGCGATGAGGTCACGCTGCATCTCGTCGGTTTTGGAAAGCTCCTGCGCCGTGTAGTTCAGCGTCTCCGCAAGATCGTCCACCTCCGCATAGCCGCCGCCCTCGAACGGTGTCTGATAGTCGCCGTGCGCCAGACGTTTGGCGGAGGCGGTGATGTTGATGATGGGGGTGGCAATGTGATTTGCCGTGAAGAACGAGAGCAGGAAGCCGAAGAATACCAGCAGTATCGTGATAATCATGGTCTGCCGTTTCAGGATGGAAACGGTGGACTCCACCGGCACCAGCGGCGAATTCAGCAGCAGATAGCCGGCGACTGTCTTGTCCTGCCGGTAGATGGTACAGCCGTAGACCAGCATCTCGCTCTGTAGGCTTTCGTTGAACACCCGCCGGCAGATGATGCCGCTCTGGCTGTTTTGTAGGTCGATGAGGTAGAAAAACGTGCCGCTGTTTACGCCGTGGAGCAGGCATTTGCCGTTGTACATGCAGTCGTAGTAGACTTCCTTGCCGTCCTTGTCCAGCAGCTCGATGCACATTTCGTTTTGCAGGGCAATCTCGTTCGCCTTGTCCTCGAAGCTGTCCTTCTCATAGTACTCCACGAGGTGCAGCGCCACCTTTGCCGTGTCCCGGATCTTCATGGATTCGTAGAACCACTCCAGAAAGATGATCTGGAACAGCCACATCAGCAGAAAGACAATGCACACAAACAGCATAAAGAACAGCCAGATTTTCGTGCTCAGCCGTAAATTGCGGTCACGCAGATGATGGAGATCATGCATCAGGTTCAAACTTATATCCCATTCCTCTCAAGGTAACGATAAAGTTGCGGTACGGTCCAAGGCTGCCACGCAGCATCTTGATATGCGTATCCACAGTGCGGTCGTCCCCGAAAAAGTCATATCCCCAGACTTCCTCCAGCAGCTTGTCTCTGGAGAGCGCCAGTCCCTTGTTCTTGACCAGATAGAACAGCAGATCGTATTCCTTTGGTGTCATGGAAGCACGCTTGCCGTCCACGTAAACCTCCCGTCCGGCGAGGTCGATCTCCAGCCCCTGAAATTTCAGGCGCTGTTCCGGTCCCTCCGGCGCAGTCTTTGCCGCCTGGCTGCGGGCGAGGACGGCACGCACCCGTGCCATCAGCTCTCTGGGCGAGAACGGCTTGACCACATAATCGTCAATGCCGGTCTCGAACCCGAACAGCTTGTCGTACTCCTCCCCCCGTGCAGAGAGCATGATGACCGGAATGTTCTTGTGCTTCCGGATCTCCTTGCAGGCGGAATAGCCGTCCAGACGGGGCATCATTACGTCCATGATGATGATGTCATAGTCGTTTTCCCGGCACAGATTAACTGCTTCCATGCCGTCCCGTGCCTCCGTCACTTCGAATTCCTCGAATTCTGCGTATTCCCGAACGACGGCACGGATCTTCTCTTCGTCGTCCACGATCAACATTCTGCTCATAAAATGCTACACCTCCGGAACTGCCAGCCGCTGGCTTAGTTGCCGCGCTTTTTCAGGGCTGCGCTGATGAAGGAAGCGAACAGCTTCTGCGGCTTGTTGGGGCGGGATTTGAATTCCGGATGGAACTGTACGCCGATGAACCACGGATGATCCGGCAGGGATACGATCTCCACCAGACGCTCGTCCGGCGACAGACCGGCGATCTGAAGTCCCTTTTCGGTGAGCTGTGTCCGGAAATTGTTGTTGAATTCGAACCGGTGGCGGTGGCGCTCATAGATGAGGTCTTCCTGATAGATGTCCCGCACCAGGGTGCCGGGAGTCAGCTTGCAGGGGTACAGACCCAGACGCATGGTGCCGCCCATGTCGGTGACGTTCTTCTGATCCTCCATGATGTGGATGACGCTGTGCTCGCCGTCGGGGTCGAACTCCGAGGAGTTGGCATCGGGGAATCCTGCCACGTTCCGTGCGAATTCCACCACAGCCATCTGCATGCCCAGACAGATGCCGAACATGGGCACCTTGTTCAGACGGGCATAGCGGATCGCCTCGATCATGCCCTCAATGCCACGGTCGCCGAAGCCGCCGGGCACGATGATGCCGTCGCATTCCTTCAGCATTTCCGGCGCAGTCTCCCGTGTGATCTTCTCGGAGTCGATCCACAGGATCTTGACCCGTGCGTCATTGACGATACCGCCGTGGTGCAGTGCCTCTGCCACAGACAGATAAGCGTCCTGCAATGCCACATATTTGCCCACCAGACCGATGGTAACATCCTTGTCGGCGTGTTTCTGGCGGTCTACCATGGCAGTCCAGTCGCTGAGGTCGGGCTTGCGGTTCTCCAGACCCAGATGGTGGCAGACGCTGTCGGTCAGACCCTCGTTCTCCAGCATCATGGGCACCTCGTACAGGGAGGGCGCTGTCATATTCTGGATGATGTCCTCTTCCCGCACGTTGCAGAACATGCTGATCTTCCGCTTCATGTCCTCCGGAATCTCCAGTTCGGTACGGCAGACAACCACGTGGGGCTGGATGCCGATGGAGAGCAGCTCCTTGACGGAGTGCTGGGTGGGCTTGGACTTCAGCTCATTGGAGCCGGCAATGTACGGCACCAGTGTCACGTGGATGTACATGGCGTTACCTCTGCCCACTTCGGTGACGAACTGGCGGATTGCCTCCAGGAACGGTGTGCTCTCGATGTCGCCCACTGTGCCGCCGATCTCGGTGATGACCACATCGGCGTTGGACTCCTTGCCCACCCGATAGATGCGCTCCTTGATCTCGTTGGTGATGTGGGGGATGACCTGAACGGTGCCGCCCAGATAGTCGCCGCGGCGCTCCTTGTTCAGAACCGTCCAGTATACCTTACCGGTGGTGACGTTGTTGTTGATGGAAAGACTCTCATCAATGAATCTCTCATAGTGTCCCAGATCCAGGTCAGTCTCTGCGCCGTCGTCGGTGACAAAGACCTCACCGTGCTGGTAGGGGCTCATGGTGCCGGGATCCACGTTGATATAGGGATCAAACTTCTGGATGGTGACCTTGTAGCCACGAGCCTTGAGCAGGCGGCCCAGAGAAGCGGCGGTGATACCCTTACCCAGACCGGAGACAACGCCTCCGGTGACAAATACATACTTTGGCATATTGATAAATCCTCCCATTGGAGAGTCTGCGTCCGGCAGACTCTGACAGTACAAATTCCTATTCAATTTATTATACCGTATTCGGCGAAAAAAAGCAAGCCTTATTGAAAAAGATAATGTTCAATTTCTGAAGTTTTGTTCGATAACCCCTAAATTTGCGGGAGTTAGCGAAAGTGTGAGCCAAGATTGAAAACGCACGGAATTGGTGGAAATGTGGGCGAGATGATGGAAATACGAGCCGAGTTGGAAAAATCCGCACGGAGTTGATAAAAATGTATGTGAGATGATGGAAGTACGAGTCGAGTTGGAAAAATCCGCACGGAGTTGATAAAAATGTATGTGAGATGATGAAAGTACGAGTTGAGTTGGGGAAATGCATGCTGTATCATCCTCTGTAGAAACGGCACACTGTATTCATCAAAAAGCATCGTGCAGGGACAAAGAGAAACGGAGTCGTTGAACC